>ERZ1026943.935-NODE-935-length-13020-cov-10.042808_pt1 | contig 13020 bp, 16 predicted proteins | sample MGYA00519461_ERZ1026943 | MGnify/ENA primary metagenome ERZ1026943 (study PRJEB26926, sample SAMN06164617) | human gut metagenome | biome: ENVO:00009003; feature: ENVO:2100002; material: ENVO:00002003 | host: Homo sapiens | place: USA | collected 2012 ...
ACAAGGCTATTCGTCGGCAGCGTCAGATGTGTATAAGAGACAGGGCCCTTGTCGATGAACTGGTTGAAGAAAGCCATCTCATCGGGGCAGTTGTCCAGAACGTAGCGGATAACGTACTTGGTCATGGCCTCGGCGGTGTCCATGTAGCCATTCAAATCACAGAACGCCATCTCCGGCTCGATCATCCAGAACTCGGCGGCGTGGCGGGTGGTAAAGCTCTTCTCCGCGCGGAAGGTGGGGCCGAAGGTGTACACCTTGCCAAAGGCCATGGCCATAGCCTCGGCCTCCAGCTGGCCGGAAACGGTCAGGTTAACCGGCTTTTCAAAGAAGTCCTTGCTGTAATCCACAGCGCCGTCCTCGGTCTTGGGCAGATTGTCCAGATCCAGCGTGGTCACGCGGAACATCTCGCCGGCACCCTCGCAGTCGGAGGCGGTGATCAGCGGAGAGTGGGCGTAGACAAAGCCGTTCTCCTGGAAGAACTTGTGGATGGCGTAGGCAGCCACGCTGCGCACGCGGAAAGCAGCGTTGAAGGTGTTGGTGCGGGGGCGCAGGGTGGGCATGGTGCGCAGATACTCCATGCTCATCTTCTTTTTCTGCAGGGGGTACTCATCGGCGGGGCAGTCGCCCAAAATCTCCACGCTCTCGGCGTTCAGCTCAAAGGGCTGCTTTGCCTGCGGGGTGAGCACCAGCTTGCCCTTGATGCGCAGGCTGCTGTACAGACCGGTGTGGATGACTTCATCGTAGTTTGCCAGCTTACCGGCTTCCAGCACCACCTGCAGGGTCTTGAAGCAGCCGCCGTCCGACAGGGCGATGAAGCCGATGTTCTTGGAGTCGCGGATGTTCTTTGCCCAGCCGCAGACGGTGATCTCGGTGCCGTCTGCCGGGGTGTTCTTGAACAGCGAAAGGATCTCGGTACGTTCCATAGTAGTTCTCCTTTATAAACAAAAAAGACAGCTTTTGCCCTGAAAGTTCAGGGCGAACAAGCTGTCTTGTAATGTCCGCGGTGCCACCTGAATTACCGGATGTGTCCGGTCGCTCACGCGCTCTTTTGTTTAAGCGCTGTCCCTGTAACGCTGGACCTGCGGCGCACCTACTTAACGGCAGACGCACTGCCGTGTTCAGTTTGCTGCTCCCGGGTGTTCGTTCACGCGGCGCACGGGCGCGGCTCTCAGCTGTGCCGCACTCTCTGGGCCGGACGGCCCGCGCTACTTTTCCCGTTCCTTGCATTTGCTGTTTTAAAATAGCACGTTGGCGGCATTTTGTCAACCTTACCTCGCGGCATCGGGGAAAATTCTGTGTTTTTTCTTGTCAGGATGCGCATTCTCTGGTAAAATGGAAAAAAGCGGTATTCCGCAAAAACAGATTCTGGAGGAGATCATGAAGCACACACACCGCATCATCCGTCTGCTGACCCTCGCTGTGGTCAGCTGCGCACTGGCCGCCTTGCTGAGCGGCTGCACCAAAGAGGAATTCATTGCCGGGTACAACGAGTTTTTGTTCGGCGACTGGTTCCCCTCTCCCCCGAGCGCCGGGGAGACCACCGCTGCGGAAGGTTCCGCATCGGGGGACTCCGGTCACGTCTACGCCGAGCCCAACCCCGAGTGCGACGCCAAGATCTCGTCGCTGATGAGCGAGCTGTACTCGCTGGAGTCCTCTGCACGGTCGGATGTCAGCAGTGCCATCCAGAGCGCAAAGGATGAATACCACGCTCTGCCCGCCTCTCAGCGGACCTTTGCCAATAAAGTCAGCATCGCCTACAAGCATCTTTCCTCGGTGGAGAGCACCTACGACAGTGCCGTCTCCTCGGTGGTCAGCGAGATGCGCAGTGTGCTGCGGGAGTATAACCAGCCCGAGACCATAGCCGATCAGGCCTGGAGCTACTATCAGTCTGCCAAGAGCAGCATGATCTCCAGCCTTGGCGGCTGATTCAGCCTAATAATGTTTCCACGAGGCCCTGTGCTGCCAGATATCCGGCGTACAGGGCCTCATTTAAGTTGTTGCCGTGCCCGCCGATCTCGATCAGCAGACTGCCGGTGGTCAGGTCCTGATTATAGAACCGGTAGCTGAACAGCACCGGGCGGGTAAGGCCGGGGTATTTTGCCTCCATGCTGCGCTCCCACGCAGCGGCAAAGCGCAGGTTCTGCCGCCATGCGGGCAGCTGCACGCTGGTGCCGTTGTCGCACCCGCAGATGATCATCACCTGCGCCGCCTGCCGCCCCTCTACGGTGCACACCGGGGCGCAGCGGGTGCCGTTTTCCCGCTCGATGGCGTCCCGGTGGACGTCCAGCACCACCTTGATGCTGGGATACTGCGCCAGATACTGCTGCACCACCGCCCGGCTGTTGGCGTAGCTGCCGGTGTAGCTGGGGTAGTCGTTCAGGGTCTCGTCGTGCAGGGTGCAGATGCCCGCCGCGTTGAGGGTATCCGCCATCACCCGCCCCACCGCGCACATATTGATGCTGCGGTCGGTGCTGCGGGCACCGTCCCCGGGGGTGAACCACAGCCCGGCAGATAGGCGGTAGTCCTCGGTGGCGTGGGTGTGCATGATGAGCACCTGCGGCGCGGCGCTGTCCTTTTCGATGGCAAAGGGCAGGGACTGCGCCGCCTCGGCGGCGATGTCTGCCGCCGTCTGCCGGGTGTTATTCTTGATGCTGCCCGCGCCGCAGGGAATGTACTTTTCGCCGCTGCCCTGCCCGAACTGCTGCTCTGTCACCGTGCCCGCATCGGCGGGGCGGGCCTCGTCCGGCTGCAGCGCCACAAAATACTGCTCCACCCCGGTCTGCACCGGGGCGGCGGCCTCCTGCGCCGAAGAAGGTGCGGACGCGGCCTCCGCCACGCTTTCCGCAGACGATTCTGCTGCCCGGTTCTCCACCGCCTGCTGCCCCAGATGCAGCAAAGTCTGCGCAGCAGGCACCGGCGCTGCCAGAAAGGCCGCCAGCACCAGCGCGGCGCTGCGGGCAAAGATGCACAGCGCTGCAAACAGCACTGCGGCCTGCAAAAAGGGCACTGCCCTGCTCTGCCCTGCAGGCAGACGCCAAGGCTCTCTGCTGCGCATGGCAAGACCTCCTTTCTTCACCCCGTCAGCCAGCAGAGTTGCTGCACGGTAAGGCGGGGCTGCAAGGCGCGGTTGACGCTGCCCGCCAGCAGCGCCGCGCCGTGGGCGATGACGCTGTCCAGCGCCCGGGGCGTGACCACAAGGTCTGCCCCCTCCTGCGCCTGCATCAGGGTGGGGATGCCCGCCGCCACCACCGGCACGCCTACGGTGTCCCGGGTCAGGTGGCGGGTGTGGTCGGCCTGCGCCGGGTAAAGCCCTGAGTCCGAAAACTGCACCGTGCGCCCCAGCCGCTGCCCCTCGGCGGAGCAGAGACTGTCCACGCAGACCACCGCCGCCGGGCGCAGCTGCCCCACCAGCGCCGCCGCCAGCTGCTGCAGGGAAAGCCCGGTGGCTGCCGCCACCCCGGGCGCAACGGCTGCTACCGGGCGCAGGCCCCGCACCGGCGGGGCAGTGCCCGCGCCCATGGTAACAAGGATGCGCTGCACCGTGCGCGGGCCAAGGGCATCGGCGGTGATGCGGCGGTTGCCCACCCCCAGCACCAGCACCGGCCCTTCCGGCGGCAAAAGGGCCCGCAGCTCCCGGGCGCACACCTCGATGACGGCGGCGTCCCGCTCGTCCAGCACGCTGACGCTGGGCATTTCCAGCGTGACATACCTGCCTCGGGGGCGGCTGAGCCCCTCGCGGGCGATCTCCACCCTTGTCACCGTCACCCCACCGTGGCGGGCGGTGGCCAGCCGCACCCCTGCGGGCAGCGGTTGCGCCGCTGCTGAAAACAGCTCATCAGCCATATCCGTAGTACGCATTTTCCACACTCTCCGTTCCTTTTTGGGGCAAAAGCCCGCCTTCTTGCCGGAAAGTATGGGAAAAATAAAACTTTTCCAAACAAAAATCAAAAAAACGCTTGCGCTGGTACGCGAAATATGGTATCATAGGGTGCGCTGTTATAGGTAGCCAAGGAGGTGGAACGAATGCCTAACATCAAATCTCAGAAGGACCGCGTCGTGCAGGCTGCTGCAGAGCAGGCTCACAACAAGGCCATTAAGACCAACCTGAAAACAGTCGTCAAGAAGGCAGACGCTGCCATCGATGCGAATGCCGCTGACAAGGACGCAACCGTCCTGGCTGCTGTTTCCGCGATCGACAAGGCTCGCGCTAAGGGTGTCATCAAGAAGAACACCGCCAGCCGCAAGATCAGCCGTATGGCAAAGCGTGCTAACAAGAACGCTTGATCGCGCAGTTTGATTGACGAACAAAACCTCTGTACCGGGTAACCGGCACAGGGGTTTTTGTTTTTTCTGCCGTTATGTCCCGCACAGCGCGGCAAGGCTCTGCCGCTGCACCGGTTCCAGCAGCTGCTCCGGCGGCAACGGCTGCGGCGGCACCACCACCCACCACACCGCCCACGCTGCGGGAACCACCGCCGCCAGCGAAAGTCCCGGGTACAAAAGTGCCGGCTCGTGCAGCCACGGACTGCCCGGCGGCAGCACCAGCGCCGTGCACAGGCACAGCGCCGCCCACAGCTCCCACAATACGGTCTGTCCGCTGTGTTTCATGCGCCTCACCTCCGTTTTGCCCCCAGTTTACCAGCCGCCGGGCGCAAAATGTGGCGAAGCAGCGCGGACAAAACATCAGTTCTGGTCGTGGCTTTTGCCCACAAGGCTGCATACCACGCCGCAGACAAGGCTTGCGGTGATGCCCGCAGAAGCAGCGGTCAGCCCACCGGTCAGGATGCCGATGGCACCCTTTTCCGCCACAGCGGTGCGCACCCCCTTTGCCAGCAGATGCCCGAAGCCCAGCAGCGGCACGCTCGCCCCCGCACCGGCAAACTCTGCCAGCGGCGCATACAGCCCCACTGCCGAGAGCACCACCCCCGCCACCACATAGCCGGTCAGGATGCGGGCCGGGGTCAGCTTTGTCAGGTCGATGAACAGCTGCCCCACCGCGCAGATAGCGCCGCCTATTAAAAATGCCCACAGATAGTTCATTTCAGTTCTCCTTTTCCGGCGCGGTAAGCTCTACCAAATGCGCCACCGCCGGGATGCTCTCCTTCTGCAAAAAGGTGGTCTGGCTCATCAGCGCCCCGGTGGCGATAAACAGCACCCGGCGGCTGCCGCGGCGCAGCAGCTTTGGCAGGATATGCGCGCAGAGCACGGCGGCGCAGCAGCCCGCGCCCGAGCCGCCGCTTTTTACCCGCTGCTCCCCGGCATCGTAAAGCAGACAGCCGCAGTCTGCGTGGTTTTTCAGCAGCAGACCCTCTGCCGCCAACAGCTCCCGCAGCATCTGACTGCCCACCAGCCCAAGGTCGCCGGTGTAGATGCAGTCGAAATCCCGCAGCTCTGCATGGGTGTCGGCAAGATACTGCAGCAGCGTAGCGGCGGCTGCCGGTGCCATGGCTGCACCCATGTTGTTGATATCCTTGATGTTATAATCCTGCACCCGGCCAAGGGTTGCGGCGGCAATGCCAACCCCCTGCCCTGCCGGACGCAGCAGGCAGCACCCGGCGGCGGTGGCTGTCCACTGCGCGGTAGGAGTGCGCACCGCGCCGTAGCTCAGCGGGGTGCGGAACTGACGCTCTGCCGCGCAGAAATGGCTGGAGGTCATGGCCAGCAGGTTCTGCGCCGCCCCGCTGCTGCACAGCGCCGCGCCCAGCGCCAGCGCCTCGGCCATGGTGCTGCACGCCCCGAACAGCCCCGCAAAGGGCACGCCCAGCTCCCGCAGCGCGTAGCCGGAGGCGGTGCACTGCGCCTGCAAGTCCCCTGCCAGCGCAAGGTCCACCCGCTCGGCGGGCAGAGACGCTTTTTGCAGGCAGAGCCGTGCCGCCCGCAGCTGCAGCTGCTTTTCGGCGGCCTCCCAGCTGCACTGTCCCAGCCGGTTGTCGGTGGTCAGTTCGTCAAAGCCCGCCGCCAGCGGACCATCGCTCTCTTTTTTGCCGCCCACCGCCGCCTGTGCGGCGATGACCGGTGGGGTGTGGAACAACAGGGTATCGCCCCGGCGCTCTGTCATAAAATTTTCTCCTTTTTTCTACAAAAAATGCCCCGGCACGTGCTATACTGGTGTTGCGGCGCTGCAATATCCGGCGGGGCTGTTCCGTATTATAAAGCAGAGGCCCCCAGCAGCCAGAGCACCGCGCCGTACACCACCGCCGCCAGCGTGCCGTACACGATGACCGGCCCGGCGATGAGGAACATCTTGGCGCCCGTGCCCGTCACCCGTCCCTCGGCCTTGAACTCGATGGCTGCACTGACCACCGCGTTGGCAAAGCCGGTGATGGGTACCAGCGACCCCGCCCCGGCCTTTGCTGCCAGCTTCTGGTACCAGCCCAGCGTGGTCAGCACCGCCGAGAGCAAGATCAAAGTGCAGCTGGTCAGGGTGCCCGCCGCTTCGGCGTCCGCGCCCTGCCGTAGAAACAGCTGCCGCAGCCCCTCACCCAGCAGGCAGATGCCGCCGCCCACGCAGAACGCCCACAGGCAGTCTGCCAAAAGCGGCGAGTGCGGCCCCGCCTTCTGCACCCGGCGTGCGTATTCCTGCGCTGTCATCTTCATCTTCCCGCGCCCCCTTTTGCGGATAGTCTGCCCGGGGCGGCGGGTGCTTATCCTTTTTTGTGAAAGAAGGTAGGTTCCATGCGTTCTTCCCATCACCATAAACATCACGCCCGCCGTCTGCTCTGCCTGACGGCGCTGGCCTGCTTTGTGGCAGGCGGCACTGCCTACGCCTGCACCCGCAAGGCTGCGGTACCGCAGCTGCCCGAGCTGCCTGCCGAGAGCCTTGCGCAGCCCGCCGAGAACGGCACGCAGCAGAGCCTCCTTACCGCCGCACAGGCGCAGGCGCTGCTGGACGACCCCCGCATGATCCTTGTCAACCGCACCCACAAGATGCCGGAGGACTACCCTGTCGAGACCAAGGAATGCGGCTCGGCTACCGCCATCAACAAAACCTTGCAGACCGAAGCCGCCGAGGCCTTTCTCTCCATGCAGGCCGCTGCCGCCAGGGACGGCGTGGACGTGCGGATGCAGAGCGGCTACCGCAGCGTCAGCTACCAGAAAAAGCTGTACGACAACAAGACCCAGTACTACCGCAACAAGGGTCTGAGCGAAGCCGCCGCCCGGGAAAAGGCGGCTGCCATCGTCAACCCGCCGGGCTGCTCGGAGCACAACTGCGGCCTTGCCGCCGACCTGAACAGCCCGGAGCACACCACCCTTGACACCGGCTTTGCCGACACCGCCGCTTTCCGCTGGCTGTGCGAGAACGCAGAGCAGTACGGCTTTATCCTGCGCTACCCCAAGGAGGCCGAAAGCGTGACCGGCATCACCTACGAGCCGTGGCACTGGCGCTATGTGGGCCCGGAAAACGCCGCCCTGCTCAACCGGAGCGGCCTGTGTCTGGAGGACGCAGTAGCCGTTTTGCAGCGCATTGCCGCCGGGGAGACCGTGACCGGTTAAAATCCGATGAAAACTGCCGGAAAACCCTGTGGGGTACGTTGCAATTTACCTGCTGTTATGGTAAGATAAATACAGTCTGCCCCGGCGCGCGATACCGCCCCGGGCTGTGACAGATGAATTCAACAAAAGAAGGAATATTTTATGATAAACCGCACAAAACTCTCTGTGATCGCCGTCAGCGCCGTGCTGGCTGTTGCCCTGACCGGCTGCGGCGGCAGCGCTTCTTCCGCGCCGTCCTCCGTGTCCAGCGCCTCCGCCTCTGCACCGGTCTCCGATGCAGCTTCTCCGGCGGCGGATACCGCTGAAAACGGCACCGCCGATCTGGACAGCGCCGTGGAGACCCTGCTGGCTGCGAACCCCATCTCCAACCAGTTCGAGATCGCCGCTATGAACATCGAGTACGACTTCGGCCTGAAGGCGGAGGACGTAGCCGCCTACAAGGGCGTGAAGAGCAACGACAACGGCGATGCCGGCCTTGTGCTGGTGGTGGAAGCTGCTTCCGGCAAGGCACAGGACGTGGTGACCGCGCTGGAAAGCTACAAGCAGGATCAGGTGGCTTTCTACGGCAACTACGCCGAGTTTGCACAGGCACAGAGCAACGTGGAAAACGCCATCATCTCCTCCAAGGGCGACCGAGTGGTCATGGTGATTGCCTCCAACGAGTGCACCGCAGACCTGAACAGTGCTGTGGACAGCGCCCTGAACAGCTGAATCTGATCTTCTGAGCCGGTGCCATCTGCGGCATCGGCTTTTTTCAGTAGAAAGCCCCTGATGCGGGGGATTTCTGCTGAAGATGCGCCCGCATCCGTCATGCCACCTTCCCCCGGCCGGGGGAAGGCTGAGTCTGTAATTCCGTGTAAAAAAGGAGGCTGACCCCTTGGTTTTCAGCACCATCATCTTCCTGTTCCGTTTTCTGCCCATCACGCTGGCGCTGTACTATCTTGCCCCCGCAAAACTGAAGAACACCGCGCTGTTTTTGTGCAGTCTGGTGTTCTACTGCTGGGGCGAGGTGCGCTTTTTCCCGGTCATGGTGGCGCTTATCCTCATCAACTACCTCAGCGGCCTTGCCATCGAGCACTTTGATGCAAAGCCCGCGCTGCGCCGCTTTTTTCTGCTGGTAGCGCTCATTGGCAGCTTAGGGATGCTGTTCTACTTCAAGTACGCAAACTTTGTGCTGCGCAGCGCCAACGCCCTGCTGGGCACCGCCTTTGCCGAAATTCAAGGCATCGGCACCCTGCCGCTGGGCATCAGCTTCTATACCTTCCAGACCCTTTCCTACTCCATCGACGTCTACCGCCGGGACGTAAAAGCCGAGCGCAACATCGTCGATTTCGGCGCTTATGTGGTCATGTTCCCGCAGCTCATCGCGGGGCCCATCGTCAAGTACCGGGACGTCTCCGACCAGCTGCACGTCTACAAGCACCGCTATAATTTAAAGCAGATTGAAGAGGGCATGACCCTGTTCACCTTCGGTCTTGCCAAAAAGGTGCTGCTGGCGGACGCCGTGGGCGCGCTGTGGACAGACATTATCGGGGTAGCCGACAGCCCCTCCACCACCTTTGTGGGTCTGGCAAACGCTTCCACCCCGCTGGTGTGGCTGGGCATCATCGCATACAGCTTACAGCTGTACTTCGATTTCTCCGGCTACTCCCTCATGGGCATCGGCATGGGCAAGATGCTGGGCTTCGACTTCCCCGCAAACTTCAACTATCCCTATATCTCCGCTTCCATCACTGAGTTCTGGCGGCGCTGGCACATGACCCTGTCCGGCTGGTTCCGGGAGTATGTGTATATCCCGCTGGGCGGCAACCGCAAGGGGCTCAAGCGGCAGATCCTGAACCTGTTCATCGTGGAGCTGCTCACCGGCATCTGGCACGGCGCGAACTGGAACTTTATCTGCTGGGGTCTTTACTACTTTGTGCTGCTGGCGGCTGAAAAGCTGTTCTTGCTGCCCTACCTGAAAAAGGGTAAGGTGTGGCCGCATTTCTACACCCTGTTCCTTGTGGTGGTTGGCTGGGCGATGTTCGTGGGCAACGACACCGGCGTGTCCTTCGGGCTGCTGTTCCAGAAGCTCTTTATCCCCTCCGGCGGGGTATCACCGCTGTATTTCCTGCGGAATTATGGCGTGCTGCTGGCGGTAAGCGTGGTGTGCTGCACCCCGCTGATCGAAAAGCTGTGGGATGTGCTGCGCAAGAACGTGGTCACCCGCTGCGCCGCCATCCTGACGCTGCTGGTGGTCTCCACCGCCTATGTGGTGGGCAGCACCAACAGCCCGTTCCTGTACTTTAACTTTTAAGGAGGCGGGAAGATGTCCAAACACGAGAAAAAGACCTCCTCCCTTTTGCACTATCCGGTGCTGGTGGTGTTCAGCCTGTTTTTCATCGGGCTGTTCGCGCTGGATATGGTCACCCCGGACCGCAGTTACAGCGAGCTGGAGAACACTACCCTGAGCCAGCGCCCGGCGCTGACCCAGTTCACCGCCAAGGGGCTGAACAGCTACTTTACCGCCTACACGAAATATGTCAAGGATCAGGTGGCGGGGCGCGACCAGTGGATCAGCCTGCAGAGCGTGGTGGAGACCACCCTGCTGCAAAAGCAGCAGAACGGCGGCATCCTGCTGGGCAAGGAGCACATGATGTTCCCCCGCACCTACGGGCTGCTTTCCAGCGAGGAGCGCACCCTGCCCAAAAACACCGCAGCGCTCACCAGCCTGTGCCAGCGCTACCCGGGCAAGGTGAATGTACTGGTGGCACCCGCTGCCAGCGATATCTATAAAGAGAACGTGCCCGCAAACGCCCCTCTGCTGGACGAGGACGGCTACCTTGACCAGCTTTCCGCTGCGGTGCAGGCGGCCGGCGGCAGCTTTGTGGACGTGCGTCCCACCCTTACCGCCCACAAGAGCGAGTATATTTATTACCGCACCGACCACCACTGGACAAGCCTTGGCGCCTACTACGCTTACAGCCAGCTGTGCCAGACCCTTGGCCTTACCCCCTTTGATACCGCCGCCCACACTGCGCTGACTGCCGACGGCTTTTACGGCACCCACTACGCCAAGGCGCGCACATGGAACGCCGTGCCGGACGTGATCACCTACTACGACCTTGCCAACACCCTGACGGTATGGAACGTGACGGCGGCAGGCCAGCCCGCCGAGGGGCAGACCACCGGCCTGTACGACACGGAGAAGCTCTCCGTTTATGATAAATACGCCATGTTCCTGCACGGCAACAACGGTTTAAGCCGGGTGCAGGGCAACGGCAGCGGGCGCATCCTTGTCATCAAGGACAGCTACGCCAACTGCTTTGTACCCTACCTGACCGCCAACTACGCCGACATTGACGTGGTGGATTTCCGCAACTACAACTACGGCTTGGATCAGCTGATCGCCGACAACGGCTACGACCAGATCCTTGTGCTGTACAACTTTGACAGCTTCAAGAGCGACCCCTACCTCTACCGCGCCGGAGTACAGGGGTAAACAGTCAAAAGCCTAAATTATTGCAGTCTATTTTCACAAATTTATAGCCGCAATTTCATGCGTCCCGCCAGTTTTTGCACAGATGTGCCAAAACCCCTTGATAAAATCCGACCACTGTTGTAGAATGACCATATAGAGAACAATGCTCTATCAGCCTTTGGGTATAGACGCCGGGGGATCGGGATGCAATGCGGCATTTCCCTTTGACAAAGGAGTATTGAAGATGAAAAAGATGAATTATCCCGCAGATTATGCGGTACTTTCCAACGAAGAAATGACCTATACCACCGGCGGCGGCGCAGTGGATGATGCTGCCGGTATCGCCACTACTGCCGCAACGGTCGTAGGTGCTGTGGTGCTGGCCTCCAGCTACATCTGGGGCATCAAGCAGGCACGCACATGGCTGCAGCAGGACGGCAACAAGGACGGCAACTTCTTTACCGTGATGGGCCGCGCCACCGATGCCCTTGCCGCCGATATGGGCAAATCCGCCGGCAACTTTGTGCGGGATGCCGTTTCCACCACCATGGTGGTGGCACTGGCTCCCCTGAGCGCCATTCTGCTGGTCGTGCGCTGAGACCCTTTATTCAGAAAAAGCGGTGCGTTTTTGGGTGCACCGTTTTGGATAGCTTTGTTTCAAAAGGAGTGTTATTATGGAAAAAATGATGATGCCCGCGTATTACAACGTCCTGTCCACTGAGGAAATGACCTACACCGAAGGCGGCGCTACTGCTACCATGTCTGAGGCTCTGCTGTGCTGGCTGATTCCTCCGTACGGCTGGTTCAAAGGCGTGACCGCTGTCCGCGACTACCGCCGTAAGAACCCCAACACTTGGATGGAGAAGGGTCTGGATGCTCTGGCTACTGATATGGAGAAGAGCACTGCCAACACCATCCGCGACCTCGCCTGCGCTGCATGGTTCGTCACTTCAACCGCTTCTGGTGTCGGTCTGGTCATCAATGCAGCAGTCATCCTGCTCTGATCCATCTTATCTCATAAGACCGGCTCGGAGTACACCAAAGAACAAAGCAGGCGGAGGCGCTGCCCTTTCGGGCAGCGCCTCCGCTGTTTTTATGCTCATTCTTCCGGCAAAGAATCCTCTTCCAAAGGTTCTTCCCTTGTTTTATCAAACAACACGCTCAGATAGTCCCTGCGGCCATAGAGTACACGGTCGACCGTGACCACCGATTTTCCGGTATGGTAAAAAATCAAATAGTTCTCGCATACAAGGAACCGTTCTTCTCCTATTACTTCCGATATGGATGAAAGCAGCATTCCGCTCTCCGCAAAATCTTCCAGCTGATCTACTCTGTCCATGATTTTATTGACAAGTCTTTCCGCCGCCTGCTGATTTTGCAGATCAAGTGCAATATAATCCCAGATCGAATCCAAATCACAGCGTGCCTCGTCTGTGTATAAGATCTTATTTTTCATTTGCTCTTGCACGGAAATGCGCCCTCATTTCTTCACTGGTCAGACAGCCTTTCTCTTCCCCGGAGCGGCGACCTTTTGCGATCTCACTCATCAGACGGATCGTCGCCTGCGCTTTCTCATAATCACGCAGTTCCACAATGGCATATTTTCCGCGGCCGTTCTTGGTCAGAAAGACCGGCGAGCCTTCCTCCACATCCCGCAATACCTCGTTATAATTTCGCAAATCAGAAATCGGTTTAATATTCGGCATATTATCCACTCCTTTCAGTTTTAGTATAACGCATCTTGTTGTAAAATTCAACGTAAAATTTGCAGCAAAAAACAAAAATCCCCTGAACTGCTGTTTCCGGCAGCTCAGGGGATTTCATACCTTATGCGTTGAACATATCCTTCAGCTTTTTGAAGAAGCCCTTACGCTTTTCGTAGTTTTCTTCTTTCAGCGTGCCCTCAAATTTTTTCAGGGCATCGCGCTGCGCCTTGTTCAGCTTTTTGGGGATCTCCACCTCGCACTTGACGTACATATCGCCGCGGCCACGGCCGTTCAGGTACTGGATACCCTTGCCGCGCAGGCGGAAGGTGGTGCCGCTCTGGGTGCCCTCGGGCACGGTGT
>ERZ1026943.937-NODE-937-length-13008-cov-9.894001_pt1 | contig 13008 bp, 8 predicted proteins | sample MGYA00519461_ERZ1026943 | MGnify/ENA primary metagenome ERZ1026943 (study PRJEB26926, sample SAMN06164617) | human gut metagenome | biome: ENVO:00009003; feature: ENVO:2100002; material: ENVO:00002003 | host: Homo sapiens | place: USA | collected 2012 ...
TCTACACAAGGCTATTCGTCGGCAGCGTCAGATGTGTATAAGAGACAGTATCTATACAGGAAGAAACATACGGGCAGAATAAAACTGAGTAATTGAGTAACTGAGTAATTGAGTACGATTTCGAGGAAGAATGGACAGACGCCTTATAATGGGTTAAATGTTTATTTAATAGTAGTTTAGGATGGATTTCTATGTTTTTCAAACAACAACTCGATATTTCTCTCTTCTTTATCTTACGAGTTAGGATTATTAACGCAGTTTCAAATTGAAAGCTGCTGAAAATCGGGCCTTATCACACCCTGAGATTTGGTGGTTCCAGAAAAAAGCCGTATCTTTGCACCGTCATTCAGAGATAAGGCGCCAATCGGATGAGTGATAAAAAACTGAATGAGTAACCATTAAAAATTGAATTATTAACCCTTTAAAAAACTGATTGATTATGGGACAAGGAACTAGTAAGTATCGTAAGATTACACGTACCCCTCAGACGGGTGAGAACGCAGGTAAGAAGCTCTGGTATGCTACTGCCGTGAGCGACCGTGAGATGAGTTTCGAGGACTTCGTGACTCATATCTCTGAGCACAATTCTCCATACAGCCGAGGTACTATCCACGGTGTACTGATGGATACCCTCGACTGCCTGAAGCATCTGATTCTGGACGGCAAGAGCGTTCGTTTCTCCGACCTCGGATTGTTCTCCATCGGCATGACTTCGCGTGGCGAGGTGAGCAAGGAGAAGGTGACGGCGGCTAGCGTGCAGGGCGTGCACCTGATTGTGAGAAACACGAAGACCTGGAGCAACGCCGAGCTTAAGAAACTCACCAAGATCGTGGCATACGATGATTATACATCGGGAGCCGAGGACGGCGGCGGAACGGAGAATACACCGGGCGGTGGTACCAGCCAGGGCGCTGGCGGGGGTACCAGTCAGGGCACTGGCGGCGAGACCAACAAGGATAACGGCGGAACATCGCAGGGCGGCGGTGGAACCGACAGCGGCGGCGACAACGTAAATTTTTAAATCTTGCTTGATGCGGATTGCAAATCCGCAGAGCTCAAATAGGTTAGGACGTTTTTTAACGGCGGATTGCAAATCCGCCGAAACGCCTAACGGAATTAATCACTAAAAAAAACTGCTTATGAAGAAAGAAACCTGGAAAACTGTATTTCAGATAGTAATATCTATCTTGACCGCTATTGCCGCCTCTCTGGGCGTGACGAGCTGCATGTCGTAAAATTGCATGCCGTAGAGTTGCACAAGGATTCTTGAATTGAACAATTTACCAAAAAATTATAAAAAAAGGAGGGAACGTCGCCGTTCCCTCCTTTTTTTATGCTATCTAAAATAATACTTCTTGTATTCTATTTCGCTTATCAGCCTTAGCGGATGAACAGCAGCTCACGATACTTCGGCAAGGTCCAGAGTTCATCGGCTACGAGCAGCTCAAGCTTGTCAATCTGATAGCGGATTTCCTCCATCTTCGGAGCTACCGTATCATGATAGGCGACTGCCTTCTCACGCTCACTCTCTATCTTGTTGGCTACCTTGCGGGCATCCACCAATGCCTCTACACCACGCTCTATCGACTCGGTGCGCTCGGCTATCTCACGGATGATCTTCACGTTGCGGGCAGTCAGCTTCTTGCCTTCCTCGCCACCAAAAATGTGGATCATACCCTCTACATTCTTTGCCAGACGGCTCTGATAGTGGGTAGCCACAGGGATGATGTGGTTCATGGTCAGGTCGCCCATCACACGAGCCTCAATCTGAATCTTCTTGGTATAGGTCTCCCACTTCACCTCGTTGCGCGCCTTCAACTCACTCTCGCTCATCACGTTGGTCTTGGCAAACATCTCGATGCTCTCCTTGTCCAGGTAACGGTCGAAGACTACCGGGCAGGAAGCCTCGCAGTCCAAGCCACGCTTCTGAGCCTCTTCCTTCCACTCGTCAGAATAGCCGTTGCCATCGAAACGGATAGGCTTGCAGGTCTTGATATCCTCTCTTACGATGTCGATGATTGCCGAAGTCTGGTCCTCGCCCTTGGCTATCAAGGCATCCACACGAGCCTTGAAGTTCTCAAGCGCCTCAGCTACGGCTGCATTCAATACGATGAGAGAAGATGCACAGTTTGCCTCAGAACCTACGGCACGGAACTCGAAGCGGTTGCCGGTGAAGGCGAATGGTGAGGTACGGTTGCGGTCGGTATTGTCGATCATCAGCTCCGGAATCTCAGGGATATCCAGCTCCATTCCCTTCTTGCCAGCCAGGGCGAAGAGTTCCTCCTTGTCAGCCTTCTCGATATGGTCGAGCAGATCAGTGAGCTGCTTGCCCAGGAATGAAGAGATGATGGCTGGAGGTGCCTCGTTGGCTCCCAGACGGTGGGCATTGGTAGCACTCATGATGGATGCCTTCAGCAGCCCGTTGTGCTTATAGACACCCATCAGGGTCTCTACGATGAAGACCACGAAGCGGAGGTTATCCTCAGGAGTCTTGCCTGCCGCATGGAGCAGCACGCCGGTATCGGTGCAGAGACTCCAGTTGTTGTGCTTGCCCGAACCGTTGACGCCGGCGAATGGCTTCTCGTGAAGCAACACACGGAAACCGTGCTTATGTGCCACACGCTTCATCAGACTCATCAGGAGCATATTGTGATCTACTGCAAGATTGCACTCCTCATAGATAGGTGCCAGCTCAAACTGGTTAGGAGCCACCTCGTTATGACGGGTCTTGCAAGGGATGCCAAGTTCGAGTGCCTGGATTTCAAGATCCTTCATGAAAGCCTGCACACGCTCTGGGATGGTTCCGAAATAATGGTCGTCCATCTGCTGGTTCTTGGCCGAATCGTGGCCCATCAGGGTGCGTCCGGTGAGCATCAGGTCTGGGCGAGCCGAATAGAGGCTCTCATCTACCAGGAAGTACTCCTGCTCCCATCCGAGATTGGTCTGCACCTTCTTTACCTGTGGGTAGAAGTAGTGGCACACCTCGGTAGCCGCCTCGCTCAGGGTATGGAGCGAGCGGAGCAATGGAGCCTTGTAGTCCAGCGCCTCACCTGTATAAGATATAAAGATGGTAGGGATACAGAGGGTATCGTCGATGATGAACACAGGCGATGTAGGATCCCATGCAGAATAGCCGCGAGCCTCGAAGGTGTTACGGATACCGCCGTTAGGGAATGAGCTGGCATCCGGTTCCTGCTGCACCAGCAGCTTGCCGGAGAATTCCTCAATCATACCACCCTTACCGTCGTGCTCCACGAAGGCATCGTGCTTCTCGGCAGTACCTTCTGTCAATGGCTGGAACCAGTGAGTATAATGCGTTACCCCGTTTTCCTCAGCCCAGAGCTTCATGCCGGCAGCCACGGCATCCGCGATGGAACGGTCCAGACGATTACCGTTGTCTATCACATCGATGAGTTTCTCGTACACATCAGATGGCAGATACTTGTACATCTTCTGGCGGTTGAATACATACTTGGCGAAGTACTCCGAAGGGCGCACCTTGGGAGTTTCCACCTCAACAGGTCTCTTTTTAAAGGCCTCGGCTACAACCTCAAATCTCAAATTAGCCATTCTTCTTTTATTATTTTATAAGTTTGCGGGTGCAAAGTTACGAAATAATTGGCTAACTGCTACCATTTTGCCCGTTTTTTTATGTATAATTCAAACTTTTCTTATTTTGATTACAGGATTCTGCCCACAATCTGCAACTTGAGCACAGGATAGAACTGGATTTTATCCACGATATCGGCGATGTCGCCGCCATCTTCACCCATCGAATCATTGAGAGCTTTCCTGACATCTACCTCCGAGCCGTTCTGATAGATCTTCAGCTTGCCCATATACTGGCAGCCGATCTCCCAGCGGAAACCCAGACGGTTCTTGGGAACCACTCTGCCGAAGCCCAGACCGAGATAAGGGCGGAAGGAATTGCAGCGCAGGTCGGCATTGATATCACCATTCTTGTCGAACTTGATATTGTAATCCGAGAGTTCCGCACCTACGTTTTTCAGAATCTCATCTGAATATTCAGGATATTTACTGATAAACTGCGCCAGATCATCGCTGTGACCGCTCAACTTGGCAAGCTTGGCACCGCCGAAAGCGAAGCCGGCAGCCACGAAGAACTTGCTGTTGCCGCCGAAAGGATAGATATTCGCCTTGGCATGAAGGGCTGTGCGGGAGAAATCTGCATCAATATCCACCTCGGAATCAGGAATCCTTACTGTCTGTCCCTGAACGATGATAGAGGCATCTGTCGTTATGTTCGCCTTATCAGAAATCGAGAGAAACTTTGGCAGAATATCCACGCCTGCCTCCAACTCCACGAAATTGGAGATAGGAGCCGCCACACCTATGCTGATACCTTCGGTACCCACGCCTGCATTCAGGCCCACATGATTGAATGCAGTTCTCTTGAACTGTGCAAAACCACTTGTTGTAAATACGAGGCACAAGATGGCCATCATCAAAATCTTTTTCATCATTTCCATTATTTTTTAATAGTTAGCATTCACATCTCACACACGTTATTTCTTCTTGCTTGCCTTCCACTCGAAGAGATAGTCGATGCCCTTGATCTTTACCTTGACGAAGAGATCGGCAGCCTTGCGGTCGGTGGTATAGAGATAACCCGAAACCACTTCGCCCGGATGGATGGTGGTGCGCTCCAGATAGCCCAGGTCCTCAGGCATCTTGTCGGAATACTTCATGCGGTTGCCGTCTTCCAGCTGCTGCATCCGGCAGATACGGGTCTGGAAATCCTTCAGCGTATTGGAGGTTCCGGCATCAAACACCTGCGCTCCCAGGTTGGCATTCACGTTGTTTTCACGTTCGGTCTGCACTATCGCCTTGTTCTTTACCGCACGCTTAGCCACCTTCTTCTTGAACTTGAAAATCTTCTTGTCGTACTCATCAGCGCCCACCAGTTCGAAATCCTTGCGCTTGCCGCCCTTCATATCGTAGATTTCAATCTGGGAAGGGTCGATATCCACATTGATCATGCTCTTGTTGACGATGAAGACGCCGATTTCGCGGTAATCGCCGATGTTCTCATCCACCATCGAATTGCTCACGCCCACGATGAGTCCGTTCTTGTTGTAGTAAGGCCATGCCACACCGTTCTTATACTCGGTGAGGATTTCATCAGGCGAAGGGGTTTCCAGGATAGGCTGATGGTCGGTGAGCGAATACTTGGAGTAGTTGCCGTCGGCATCCACCACTACATAAAATCCTTCAGGGATATCATTCTTGTAGGGAGTAAGGGTGCATACCCTGCCGTTCTCGGTGAAAGAGGCTCCTACCCCCATCTTCTTGCCCTGGTTCATGAAGAAATGCTCCTTCACGTTGCCGTTATTATAATAAGAGGTATATTCGCCCGAGAGCAGTCCTGCCAGATAGGTCTTCTTCTGTTCTACCTGTCCATCCTTGAAATAGGTGGTAAAGGTGCCGGCAAACTGGCTCTTGGCATCATCCTTCTTGTCGAGGACCACAAAGCTGCCTTCGCCCTGCAGTTCGCCGCTCATATAGTAGGTGCGGAACTCCTTGGCTGCCGTAGAATCAGCAGGATAGAGCGCCAGGCGATAATAGTTGGCGAAAGCCTTGTTAGGGGTTACCTTCCAGCTCTTGTTGTAATAGAGGGTGTCCAGCCGGTCTTGCGGAACGGGAGGAGTTTCTGGCACGATTTTCTCCTGCGCCAGGGCTGTCTGTCCTCCGAAGAGGGCAATCATCATGATGATGACCGAATACTTATTTTTCATCATAATTATTATGTTTTTAAATACTTAAGAATCTATCTATCAGTTTCTTTCTATAGAGTCTGCCCACCTTTACATAGTCGATTTCATCGAAAGGGGGATAGAAATGGCACACATTGTCAACCACCTCGATGAGGTAATTGATGTTGACGATGAACTTCTGGTTTACCTGCATGAAATGAGGGGCGAGCGCAAGCAGGTCGGTGCTCTTCACGCTGCGTTTCAGCCTGATAGGCTTTCTGTTATCCGCCACCACCACCTCCCAGCATCTCACTTCGTGATTATACTGGAAGAGGCAGACATTCTCCTTATCCACCAGCCTGAAATCCACGGAGTTGGTATAGAAGAGCAGCTTGCCGTTAGCAACGGGTGCATTCTTCACGCCAGCCCCTACCACTCTCTCAGCCTCTTTTTCAGCCTCTTTCTCTGCTTCTTTCTCCAGTCGTCTGACGATGGTATCCAGCTCCTGGAGATTGATAGGCTTGAGCAGCACATCGAATGCCTGCTTGCGGAAGGCTGTCAGGATATATTCATCGTATGCCGTGTACATCACCACCTGGCAGCGGCGGTGCACGAATCCCGACAGCTTATCCAGAAAATCCAAGCCGTTCACATCGGGCAGCTGGACATCCAGGAAGAGCACATCGGGCTGGTACCTGTTTACCATCGCCAGGCCGTCAAGCCCACAGAGCGCGCATCCCAGCACCTCCATATCGTATTTCGTTTCCAATAAATCAGCCAAAGCCTTGCCTGAAGATTTATCGTCGTCTATGATTACAACTTTCATACACCTTATTATATTATTTATATTCAAATTTCGCAAGTCCTGCTACATCACGAAGCCATCGGGTATGCATACCTGCGCCAGGCATCCTGCCACGCTGCCGTCTTCTGCCTTCCTGTTCTGCAGCGAGAAGGTCATCTTGTGGCGATTATGCTCGTTCACCACAGCCAGGGTCTGGGTGATGATGCCCAGTCCGGTACGCTTCTTCCCCTTCTGGCGGATATCGAATCCCCTGCCGTTATCCAGCACGGAAACCACGGTATAGCCCGGCTGCTTTCTACCTACCTTTACCTGCAAGCTCTTCCTTCCCTCCCAGCCTCTCAGTCCGTGAACCAGGGCATTCTCTACGAGAATCTGGACAAACATCGACGGGATATACGTATTCTCCACATCCACTTCGGGATCTATCTGCAACGAGAAATCGAAATCATCGCCCATCAGCGGAGTTTCCACCGCCAGATACTGCCTGACGAAACCGATCTCTGCGGCAAGCGATACCTTCGACTGGCAGGACAGGTCGAGGTTGCTGCGTATCAACCGGGCAAGCCCCATCAGTTCGTCGGCTTCCGCCGTACCGGCATGCAGGATCTTGTTGTTGAGGACATTGAACACGAAATGAGGGGAGATTCGGTTTCTTGCTCCTTCCAGCTTCAACTGCAGGACGCGATGCCTGCTCTCTTCGAGCCGCTTGCCGGATCGCATGCTCTTGATGACGAAGAACATGCACAGCAGCAGAATCAGCAGCACCACAGCCAGGGCGATAGAGCGGGTCTGGTTCAACTGTGCCGTCTTGTGCTCAAGCACCAGGTCGTGGTGCAGTTTCAGCGTATCCTGGGTAAAGCGGTCCATGATTTCAGAAGCTCTCATCTTGATTCTGTTGTGCTCCAGCGAATCATTCTTCAGCATATCCCTGCGAAGATTCTCGAATGCCATGCGGTAATCGCCCTTGGCAAGGTAATATCGCTGCAGATACTGATTGCGGATCTGGCGCAGGTTGAAGGCTACGAGATTGCTGAGATCCTCGCCGAACTGCTGCCTCTCGCTGTCCAGAATGCGGGTAACAGCCGCCATATCTCCCTTCTTCACCTCCTGACCGATATGAATCGTATTACAGTAATATACCGCCTCTCGATCGTGGTTGGCCACCATGAAAGGCTCGCTCTCGGCAAGATATTTCTCCGACTGGGCAATGCTGTCCAGATTGAGATACACATCTGCCATATTCAGCTTGCAGAGATACATGTCAAAGCAGTCGCCCTTCTTGTGCTTCTCCAGCAACTGCTTCAGCTGCAGGAATTTGCGGAGCGACTGGGCATAGTCTTTCTTATAATAGTAGTAGTTGCCGTAATTGTTCAGGTAATATGCCTGCATAGCCAGCGACATCTGCGGGAGATGGTCTTCCGTCTGCTGATAGCACTGGAGCGATGCATCAAAATCATTGAGTTTCAGGTAGATGGTAGCCAGACCCACATAGAGGGAGACATTCTCCTCCTTAGGCAACTGGAGGGAATCTACCAGAAAGAGCGCACGGCGATACCAGGAGGCAGCCTGCGGCAACTGATTCTTGAAGAGATAGGCATCACCCAGGTTGGCACAGATGCTAGGCGCCTGATGCTGCACATCGCTACGCATGGAATAGGCATAGGCAGACTGGTAGAGCGAAACCACCTCGTCTGCCTTGCGATGAAAATTATGATAGTTGATGCCCTGACAGTTGTAGGTATAGGCAAGAAGTCCGTTGCGGCGCGGAGTATCGGGCTGACGGAGGGCGAAACGCAGGGTGCGGTCCACATAGCCTACCGTAGAATCGGGCGTTGCCGACTGGCAGAACCATCTTCCCTTCCTGGCATAATACTCATAAAACGTGAGGCTGTCTTTCGCCAGCTTCATACCTTTTTCTATTTCCGTCTTAGCCTGCGGCGACTGCGCATTGAGGAGTTCATCGAGCTGATGCAGTTTTTCGATACGCAGGTTATCAGCAGTTTCCTCTGCCGATTTCCGGCAGGAAGCCAGGATCATCAGCAGAGGCAAGAGAGGCAGGAGAACCTGCCAGAGGCAAAACTTATCATTTTTCATCATTTCTATTATTTTCTACAGAACTTTCGCAGTGCTGGACTGCGAAAGTTAAGTTTTCTACGAATTTACCTTGCAAATATAGGTAAATTAACGCAAACGGGCAAGCTTTTGGAATATTTTTTTCGTCTTAAAGCCATCAAACTTACATTTTGATATCAGATTGAGATGCCTGCGGGCTGTTACTTGGGTGCTGCGGGTATCATCGGCATCATCCTCCATCATGGCACGGAGCGCTTCTTCGGTTACACCATCCAATACCATCATATAGATTGGGGCATATTCTTCAATATCCTCAAAAGTGTTCTTGTCTGTAGCGCCTTCAGCATGAGGATCATACTCCAGCGTAATCAGCATCTTCTTCTTTGCCGAATAGAAGTTTACCGCCATATAGCCATCCTCATTGTCCTCTCCCATATTGGTAAGACCCAATTTGGCTGCCGCATTCTTCAACTTCTGATAATCGCTGCTTCCACCATTATAATAAATGATGCCGCCCTTACCCAGATTGAGACTTTCCGTAATCAGCAGTGCCAAAGGAGCCTTTGCCTCCAGCTGTGGAGTGAAAGAAGGGAAGCCTGCATCTACCGGCTTGACGTTGCGAAGTATCTTGGCTGTAGCCAGGAGCGGATAGCTCATCATCTTGCCAACCAACTTGGCATTTTCATCATATTTTTCTTCAGTTTCCTGTTCATCAGCATCATTATCAGAAGCCTCCTGGAAGAAAACTCCATTTCCTTCCAGTGAGAACACGAAATCATTGCCGTTTCTCTGTACGGTACACTTCATTTCCTTGCCCGCCATAGTCTGGAACAGGCGCTTCTCTGTCCGATTAGCCACGCTGGCTGTTACACCATCCGTATAGGTAGTCTTCTCCTTATCATAATGAGCTACCAATATAGACATCAAGATGTTAGCTCTTTCTTCTGGTATCAGCATCAAATTATCATCCAGAAGAAGCACACCGCTAATCGGATTCGTATAGGTTGGTATAGGCCATGCTTCATTGCCCAGGACATCAGAGAAGATATGGATCATATTGGTATTGACACCACCAGAGCCGCTTACAATCAGTTCTACATATACATCCTTATCCTTGATGGTTATGTCCTTGGAAACCTCATCACCTCGATAGGTTCGGGCATGTACGGTGGCCTTGCCCTTCATATCCTTCGGTACATACACATTGAAGTTACCATCCTTATCGGTCTGGAGAACTTCTGTCTTAGCCTTTTCCGTCTGTACCCATACCGAAGAGCGGATGCCGTCGCCCCGCTCATTCATCACCTTGCCATATACGCGAACCAGGTGAGGCAGCGTGATATCCACCTGACGTTTTTCTCCCGGAGAGAGGGCAGGAACATTTACTGAAACCTTCTGGTTGATGCCGCCATAATACAGATCCTTCACAGTGATGCTGAAGTCTGTATTGGCAGGAACTTCATGAGAATAATATCCATCCGATTTGGATACAGTAGAAGCCAGCAACTGTCCGATGCTCAATCTTACACCCGGCAGAACCTTGCCGGTATCATCCTTTACATATCCATAAACAGTGCCCTGCTTTTCAGGATAATCCAGGTTGACCCAGGAGAAATGGGCCACTTCTCCTACATATACGTTTCCCTGCAATGCGGCACTTCCTTCTTCCTCCCAGAGACCAGTCTTCTCGTTGAAGCTCCACAAAGGGATGCTGGCTGGCGGATTCTCGCCCATTCCGGCTGGTATCGGGAAAGTAAGCTTTGCCTTGCAGCCATCCTTGAGCTGCAACTTGTCGCCATTTTCGGCATACATGTTCAGGTCGGTCATTCCATAGGAAACCAGTTGGGCGCTGGAGTTGTCGGTACGCACAGCGGCGAGATCGCCACCAGGCATCATCTCAGAGAATCGCTCATTGTTAGGATCCAGATACACCATCTCCGACTTCACCTTTCCGGTATAGCCGACTCCGGTGCCATCCACCTTGTATCCATCCTGCGGCATATCAATCTTCATTTCGCCAGCCTGCAGGGTCTGGTCGGATGAAGAAGAATAGGTCTTGATGCTGGTGAAATCATTGTTCTCCTTCTTGCACATCACTACCTCCCAGCTTGCGCCATCGGCAGCATCATCGTCAGCATCCATAGAACGCACCACATCAAAATAGCCCGCCTTGCTGAATCTCACTACCGAGCGGTCGTTCAGGACACTTACTACCTGAATCTGGTCGAATTCAAAGAATCCGTCGGTATTGGTAGTAGCAGCAGAAGAGCCGCTCACGATGCTCACGCCCTCGATTGGAGTGCCGCTGGCATCTCTCACGATACCCGAAAGAGCGATGTCTTCCATTCTTCCTTCTACGAGTTCCGGTGGATTAATGCCTCCATCGTCGTCGTCATCATCATCTCCCTCATTCAGCAAATCCTGAATTTTACTGCATGAAGCGAACGTCATCAACATCATCAACAATGCCATGAACACAAAAGTTAAACTGTGAATTTTCCGTCTCATAAGCCTTACATGTTTATCAGTTAATACAAAATAGAATTTTATTGATTACACGAATAGAATCTTATTGATTGAACAAATAGAATCTTATTGATTGCAAAGATATATAAAAAAATGTATATTCGCAACCACCCTTTTCGGGTCATCGTGCCTGTTTGTTATCAAATGCGTTTAAACGTCGTTTTTTCGGGCTTATCCGACAATAAAAAAACAAACTATACGGTTAAAACGGGCTGAAAGCTTCTGCCCTTTACCTTTCCCTTCGGACGGTGACCGTTGGTTCAGGGCGTATTGGGTAATTTCAACCGTGCAGGTCGTATTATTTCTCGGATTTGAGTATTTTATCGCCGATTATTTCTCGGATTTGAGTATTTTAACGCGATTTATTTCTCGGATTTGAGTATTTTCGCTATATTTGCGCCTGTTATTCAAACAGTTACAATTATGACAGAATATATACATAGAAACATAGACTCAGGGCGGCATGAAGAGTCAAGCAGGACGATGATGCCATAAGGCATGTAACCATACTGCCTCTCTATGCATTATCCCTATTGAGAAGCCGTTAATAAAAACAAGTCATCGTTTTAGTGAAGAAAAATCCCTTGCAACATTTCTGCTGCAAGGGATTCATCATCTTTCTACCTTAAATAGATATACACGACATAAACTTATAAACTAAACATCAAATCCATATACAATAGATTATCTTAGAATCTATATACTACAAAGCTGTTCGCCTTCATCTTCACATTCAAGACAATTGGTTCTTTAATAGGTCATAATAATATCCATTCTTTGCCACCAGTTCCTTATGCGTACCCCGCTCCACTATCCTACCCTGTCTCATAACTAGTATCTGGTCGGCATTCTTCACCGTGCTTAGGCGATGGGCTGCTACCACCACAGTCCTTCCGTGGTAAAAGGTATTCAAATGATGCATAATCTCTGCCTCATTGGTTGTGTCAAGAGCATTGGTTGCTTCGTCAAAGAAGATGTACTCCGGATTCTTGTAGATGGCACGTGCAATCAATATGCGTTGGCGCTGACCTTGGCTCACGCCACTTCCCTCCATACCAATTCTTGTATAATATCCCATAGGCATCTTGCGCACAAAGCCATCGGCATTAGCCATGATGGCAGCACGATGCACACGATCCATTTCAAGTCGGTCCGTATCGAGAGCTATGTTGTGAGCAATGGTGTCGCTAAAGATAAAACTCTCCTGCATTACAGAACCTGTGATACTTCGCCAATAATGAGGGTTGATGTCGCACAAGTCTGTTCCACCAATCTTGATGCTGCCATGGCTAGGCAGGTAAAAGCCCTGCAAAAGCTTGATGAGTGTAGTTTTTCCGCTTCCACTCTCCCCAACAATGGCGGTTACTCTACTCTCTGGTATCTCCAGACTCACATCGTCTAGGGCATAGTTGCGCTCCGCACCATCATAGCTGAAGGTAACATGTTCCACCCGGATGGTCTTGTCGGAAGGAAGAGCGGTTGCCTTATCTTTTATGTCTGTATCCTCATCGGGCTGGGAATGAATCTCATTCAAGCGTTCTAGGCTCAACTTAGCATCTTGCACCGCCTGGATAAAACTTATGAAATCATTGATAGGGGCAGATAGTTGTCCGATGATATAGGTAAGCGACATCATCATACCTAGCGTCATGTTGCCCATGATTACATTTCTCGCAGCAATAAATGTGATGAGGATATTGGTGGTTTGACTAAAGAACACGGAGCCAGACTGCTGAAACTGTCCTATCTTGAGTCCTCTCATACTGATGCGGAAGAGCCTCATCTGCACACGTTCCCATTCCCATCGTTTCTGTCGCTCACAGTTGTTGAGTTTAATGTCCTGCATTCCCTGTATCAGCTGAATCATCTTGTTGCGTTCGGTAGCCGACT
>ERZ1026943.954-NODE-954-length-12811-cov-10.473267_pt1 | contig 12811 bp, 7 predicted proteins | sample MGYA00519461_ERZ1026943 | MGnify/ENA primary metagenome ERZ1026943 (study PRJEB26926, sample SAMN06164617) | human gut metagenome | biome: ENVO:00009003; feature: ENVO:2100002; material: ENVO:00002003 | host: Homo sapiens | place: USA | collected 2012 ...
GATCGTCGCTCTGCTGCTTGCAGGCGCAATGGCTATGGTGATGCTCACCGCCTGTTCCGGTGGCGGCAATACCGGCAACATGAAAGAGGACACAACGGCTGAGGATAAGGTCCTGGGCAAGTACAGCACCAGCACTGCAAGCGTAGATAATAACAAAGCCCTGAAGGCTGAAGCAGAAAAGTTCTTGGATGAGAAGATCAATGCTTCTGGCAGCATCTTTGGTTATAAGTTCGTTCTTGGCGGCGAAGTAAAGGGTAAGGACAAAGAGTATCTGACGGTTCTCGTGGCGACGAACTTCTCCTATGAGGATACGATACTGGGTCTCATTCTGAACGAGATCTCGAAGAAGGTCAATACCGATACAAATGTCAATATCAACCAGAATGGCGCTTGGACAGACATTGGCGTTGTTGTCAAGGGAGATAGCAAGCATAGCTACATGGCAATTGCGTTCAAGGTCAAGAACCCCAAATACCACAAATAAGTAAAGAATCATCAGTCCTTTCTTTCCCCGGAGAGCACCCGCCCTCCGGGGCTTTTTTGCGCCCTGCCCAAAAATCCCGGCAAAAAACAGGCACACTTGCCATTGACGAACCCTGCCGCACTGCTGTAAAATGAAAGCAGAATGCCCTGTGCATCCGCATGGGCCCCCAGCATTTTATAAAAGGAGCATTGCATGAAAAAGTTAAAGCGTCTTGCGGCTGTTCTGCTGGCCGGTATCATGGCACTGGCACTGTTCACCGCCTGCAGCGACAGCGACCCCGGCAACCCGGAGTTTGATCCCAAGGTGGAAAGCGCCTATCTTGACGCGCTGAATAAGACATTCAAGACGAGCTTTGAAAACGATGACGCCATCCGGGCGCTGGCTGTCACCCACATCACCGAGAAACACGGCGCGGACAGCCTGACCGGTGAGACGCTCTGGAAAACAGAGGGCGACGGAAAGACCGTGGTGCGGCAGGTGATGCTTTGCTGGGAACTGAAAAAAGACACCGGAAAAGGTTATGTGCCGCTTTTCTACGAGGCCGCCAAAACCGCAGCCATCAAAGCGAACTCTACCAATGTTCGAGCTCTGCTCCGCACCGTGAACGAGGAGATTGCCAACGCAAAGAAAAACGGCATAACGCTGGAGCTTACCGCGCTGGGGGTCGGCGCATGGACCATTGGCGGCAAGACCTATGTTGCCATCGGCTTTGAGCTGACCAACACCACCCCGTAGAACTGAACCCCATCCCGCCCCGAGGAGCACTCCGCTCCCCGGGGCTTTTTTGCGTGAACCCCTCCCGTGAAAATGCGTTTGGAGCGCTCCGCAGAGCGCGACAAACGCGAAATAAAAATAATTCTTCCGCTGAATATGCGCAAAGCGCACGCGGCGCGCATTCCAAATCGTCCCGCCTTGCCCGGCGGGCTTTTTTTCGCCTTTTTGTGACAAACCCCGCCCGCTGTGGTACAATAAAAGGGTATCGAACTCACACAGAAAGGACGTTTCCATGCAGCTGTTTGAACTGGTCAGCCCACGGCTGTTCCGCCCGCTGGCGGGGCCCAACCGGGCGTTTTATGCAGAGCTTTTGCTGCTGCTCTGGGAGGAGTGCCGCCATACGGCAGATTACAGCATTTCCCGCGCCGAAGCCGTCTCCCGCGCCGAGGATTATTTTGCCGCGCTGGCAAAGCCGCTGGCGCTGGACGCCGACGGCGCGGGCGATGAGGACGAGCAGCCCACCCGCGACCCCCACACGCTGGCGGTGGGCTTTTTGCTGCGTCTGCGCCGCACCGGATGGCTGGAGGAGCAGCCCGGCAGTTATGAGAGCGAGCCGACCTTTGCCTTTATGCCGGAGGTCACCCCGCTGCTGGACGCGCTGGAAGAGATACTGAACCCCCGGGTGGTCACCTACACCGGCAAGCTGTACAAGGCGTGGCAGCTGCTGGGCAGCATCGGGCAGGAAAAAAGCCCCTACGAGAACGTGCTGCGGGAGGTGGCGGCAGACCTTGAAACTTTGAACAAGTCCCTGCGCGCCCTCAACGCTTCCATCGGGCATTATATCGACCGCCTGACCCATAACCGCACCCCGCAGGAGGTGCTGGAACTGTTCGACCAGTACGAGGAAAAGGTGGTGGCGGCGGCGTACCATCGCTTTAAAACCAGCGATAACCTGTTCAATTATCGCGCCTATCTGGAAGAAGAACTGGACGACTGCGAGCAGAACCAGCTGCCGCGCTTAGCGCTGGATTACGCCCGGGTGGAGCGCTGCGCCCCCGGCGAAGCTGCACCCCGGGTGCGTGCCCTTATCCAGCAGCAGCGGGATGCGCTGGAAGAGATGAGCACCCTGATGAAGGAGATCGACGCCAGCCACATCCGCTACCGCAAGCGGGCCGTTCAGCGGGCGCAGTTCCTGCTGCTGAGCGACCGCTCGGCGCAGGGCAGCGTCACCGCCCTGCTGCGCCGCTACGCCGAGGAGATCCGCAGCCCGGAGCAGCTGTTTGAGCCGGACGATGGCCCGGTGGCAGCGCGGCTGCACCTGTACCCGGCGGCAGTGTTCGGCGCAAAGCCGCTGTATCCCCCCGCCGCGCCCCGCACCGAAGCACCTCTTGCCCCGGTGCGCACCGAACCCCTTGACCCCGACCGGCTGCGGCAGGAACAGCAGCTTCTGCTGGACTACGCCCGCCTTGCCGTCACCGAGGAAAACGTGGCGCTGCTGGCGCAGCAGGCATTGGCTGCCCGCCCGCAGGTGAACGCCTCCACCCTTGTGGAGGAATACCCGAACGACTTTACAGGCATCATCGGCCTGCACACCTATTCCCAGTCGCCGCACCGGGAGTATGATATCACCATGACCGGAAACTGGGTGGAGCGCGGCGGCTTCCGGTTTCAGGATTTTGTCCTGACCCGCCGCAAGGAGGTAAACACGGATGGCAACCATTGATCTGCTGGAAGAAACCGCAAACTATCTGCTCAACCACTGTTTTGTGCTGGGCTGCGTAGAGGAACAGCGGGCGAAATATCTGTATATTCAGGATCACCTCAACGAGGTGCGGGCGGTGTTCAAACCCTTGGGCTACGCGGTGCTTTTATACCCCGCACCCATGCAGGCGGCGGCGCTGGTCAACGAGCACGAGGGCAGTCAGGCGCGGCTGCTCAAGTACGAGAGCATTTTGCTGCTGGTGCTGCGGCTTTTGTACCTGCAAAAGCGGGAAAGCCTTGCCGCCAGCGCGGACGAAGTGCTGGTGACCGTAGAAGAAGTACAGGCCGAATTGCAAAAGATGAACCTGCCCCGCAAGCTGGATCAGCAAACGCTGGAAAAGCTCATGCGCACCCTGCGCCGGTACAATCTGGCGCGTCCGGTGGGACGGCTCTCCGGGCTGGACAGCCGCATTGAGGTGTTCCCCACGGTGCTGCTGGCGCTGCCGGACGCTGACCTTGCGGATGCCGCCGCCGAGAGCGCCCGCACCCGCACCGAGCTTGGTCTGTACGAGCGCCCGGAGGGCGCAGACACCGAAGCAGGGGAGGGTGAAGCATGATCGAACTCAAGCGCCTGAAACTTATCAACTGGCATAACTTTGAAAATACCACCTTCGACTGCGCCCGCCTGACCTATATGATCGGCGTGAACGCCGTGGGCAAGACCACCATTCTGGACGCCATCCGCTACTGCCTGACCACCAATCGCAACTTCAATGCGCTGGGAAATAAGAAAAGCGGACGCACCCTGCAAGGCTCTGTCCACGCCAAGCAGCGCGGCGAAAACGCCTACCGCCGCCCGGGGCATACCGTGGCGTATATCGGGGCGGAGTTCTGGGACAGCGTAAAGCACACCAGCTTTGTCATCGCGGTGCGGGTGGAGTCCGAAGGCCCCATGCAGGAGCTGCACCCCGGCGACCAGACATGGTACATCTCCGAGGACGGCATCACGCTGGAACAGCTGCCCTTCATCGACCCGCGCACCGGTGCGCCCAGCGCCAAGGAGGACTTCAAGCCCGCCGAGGGGCGGCTTTCCTACACCCGCAGCCCCAGCGAGGCACGGGACCGCATCTGCCGCGCACTGGGCATTGGGCGCGCAGCCAGCCCGCTGGGCAAAAAGTTCAACGAGGTGTTCCAGATGGGCACCAGCATGGACGAGATCCCGAATTTCCGGGAGTTTCTGTACCAGTACATCCTGCCCCAGCCGGAACTGGACTTGGAAGCCTTGCAGGGTGACCGCTTGGAGCTGGAAAACCTGCACGCCGTTCTGGCGGAAGCCCAGACCCGCGCCGATGCGCTGGACGAGATCGTCCGTTTCGGCCGCGAAGCCACCGAAAAACAGACCGAAGCCCTTGTGAACCGGGGTGCCGCCCTGCTGGCGCGGGCTGCTGCCGATGCCGGGGAAAAGGCTGTCTGGCAGGAGCGGGTAGACGCCGGACGCCGCCAGCAGGAAACGCTGCGCACCCGTTACGCCGAAGCCAAGACCGCCGAAGCGGAAGCCCGCCGCGCCTACCTGACCGCCCACAGCGCCGCCGGTGCCAGCGGCGAGGGCCGCGCACTGGACGCCCTCAACGAGGAGCTGGCGCACCGGCAGACCGCGCTGGATGCCGCCGCCCGCCGCGCCGATACCGCCGAAAAAGCCGCCGAAAAGACCGGCAACCTGCTGGCTGTGCTGCGCCGCAGCGGCTTTGCCGCCGGGCAGAAGATGGCAGACCTGACCCCTGACACCCTGCCCGCCCTGACCGACTGGCTGACCGCACAGGAAAAGCCGCTGGAGGAAGCCTATTTTGCCGCACGGCAGCACACCGCCGCCCTGCAGCGGCAGCAGACCGAGAAACGCGCCGAGCTGGATGCCGTATCCGGCGGCAAGTGGGTGTACCCCCACGGGGATGCCGCCACCCGGGTGCGGGACGCTGTGAACGTCGAACTGAAAAGCCGTGGCATGGAGCCGGACGCCCGCATCTTCTGCGAGCTGCTGAACGTGGAGGACGAGAGCTGGCAGGACTGCGTGGAAGCCTGTCTGGGCGACCGCCGGTTTGATATCCTTGTGCCGCCCGCCCACTACGCCGCTGCAAAGAGCGCTTTTGTGGCGCTGAAAGAGAAAGTCGGCCCCATCAGCCTGCTGGACACCCCGGGTCTGCGCAAGGCCAACCGCCGGGCCGACACCGCCCCCGCCGACAGTCTGGCGGCACAGGTCACCAGCGAAAACCCGCTTGCCGCGCAGTACGCCGACACCATCCTGCGCCGCATCGTCTGCTGCGACACCCCCGACACGCTGGAAAACTATCCCGACAGCGCCACCCGGGACCTTCTGCGCCACCATCCCTTCCGGTTGGAGCGTCTGCGCACCCCGCAGCGCTATATCGGTCTGGAAGCCCGCCGCGCCCGCGCCGGGGCACTGGCAGGGGAGATGAACGCCCTTGCTGAAGAGGTACGCGCCGCCGCACAGGCAGAGCAGAACCTGAAAGCCGCATACAGCCAGTACCAGACCCTTTTGCGCGGCACCACGCTGGAAGAACTTGCCGCCTTGTGGGACGCCCGCGCCGCCCTGACCGCCGCCCGCGCGGCGGTGGACAAGCAGGCCGCAAAGCTGGCCGAGTGCCGCGAGAATCCGCTTTTGCAGCAGCTGTATAAGGAGGAAGAGGTGCGCGAGGCCGCATGGGAAGCCGCCCGCACTGCCGTGGAGCAGACCGGCGGCGACCTGCGCGTGTGCGAAAAACAGATCTCCTCCTGTGAGGCGGAGCAGCAAAAGGCGGTGGACACCGCCGAAAAGAGCGCACAGGCCGCAGAGAGCTTCTTTGCCGCCCATCCGCTGGTGGAGCCGCTCTCCCGCAGCCGTCAGCAGGCGCTGACCGGGCCGGATAAATCCCCCCGCGCCGCCGCGCAGGCCGCCGAAAAGGCACAGGCCAAGCTGGACGATGCGCTGACCGTCTACCTGAACAGCACGCTGGAACCGGCGCAGAGGGCCTATAACCAGCGCTATGTCTGCGATTATCCCTTGGGGCTTGCCGGGCTGGAACAGTACCGTGCCCAGCATGAGAGCCTTGTGCGCATCGACCTGGAGCGCTACGCCGCCCGCCTGGAGCAGGCGCAGCGGGACTGCAAGGACCGCTTCCGCAAAGATATCCTGTTCCGCATGAAGGACGATATCTTCAACGCCCGGCGGCAGTTCCGGGAGCTGAACAAGGTCATGGAGCAGCTGACCTACGGCGAGGAAGTCTACCGCTTTGAGCTGGAACCCAGCCGCGACCCGCAGCTGGCGGCGTTCTATCAGGTCATCGTGGACAAGGGCAACCAGCAGATGACCGAGGGCGACTCTCTGGATAACCTTGCCGCCACCGCCGACCCCGCCTATGAGCGTCAGGTGGACGAACTGATGGAAAAGATCATGGCGGATGTGGACGAGAACACCCGCGCCCGGCAGGAGGGACGCACCGCCGCCGGTGCCACCCTTTCGGACTATGTGGACTACCGCACCTATCTGGACTACGATATCAAGGTGACCAATCAGGTCACCGGGCAGCAGGCGTATCTGTCCCGCGTCAGCCGCGATTCTTCCGGCGGCGAGAATCAAGCGCCCTTCTATGTGGCCATCTGCGCAAGCCTTTTGCAGATCTACCAGAAGAGCGAAAACAGCATCCGTCTGGTGCTGCTGGACGAAGCGTTCAGCAAGATGACCAGTGACCGCATCCGCCCCATGATGGAACTGTTCCGCCGCCTGCAATTGCAGGTGCTGCTCATCTCCACCGTGGAAAAGAGCACCGCCATCCAGCCCTACTGCGATATCACCTACTCCATCGTCCGCCACGGCGACGCCAACGCCATCGCACCCTTTGTCCGCATTGCGGCGGAATGATGCAAAGCAGGACTTGACATCAAAAATAAACTTTGCTATACTGTTTTTCGCTCATCGGAGGGCTGTTTCAACGTAATTGAAAGGCCGGATAAGATGTCATCGTTCGTGCTTCCCGGAGGCTGTGGGCACCGTAGTGCCGCAGCAGAAGAGGGAACGCACCGGAGCGGTGGTTCTTATCCGGCCTTTTTGCATATGTGAAGTTCAAAAAGGAGGAGCTATGCCAAAGAAAACCATCCAATTGTCCGACCACTTTACCTATTCCCGCCTGCTGCGGTTCGTGCTGCCCTGCATCGGCACCATGCTGTTCACCTCCGTCTACGGCATCGTGGACGGCCTGTGCGTCTCCAACTTTGTGGGCAAAACGGCCTTTGCGGCGGTCAACCTCATCATGCCGCTGCCGCAGCTGCTGGGCACTGTCGGCTTTATGCTGGGCACCGGCGGCAGCGCCATCGTTGGTATCACGCTGGGCGAGGGTGACCAGAAAAAAGCCGACCGCTATTTTTCCATGTTTCTGCTGGCAGCGCTCATCTCGGTCAGTGTGCTGGCCGTGCTGGGCATCCTGCTCCTGCGCCCAGTCGCCGTGCTGCTGGGCGCAAAGGGAGAGCTGCTGGACTACGCCGTGCGCTACGGGCGCATCCTGATGCTGGCGCTGCCGCCCTTTGCGCTGCAAAATATGTTCCAAAGCTTTTTCGTCACCGCCGAAAAGCCGCTTCTGGGCTTCTGGTTCACCGTAGGTGCAGGCTGCACCAACATGGTGCTGGACGTGGTGATGGTGGGTATGCTGCACTGGGGCGTGGAGGGCGCTGCCGTTGCCACCCTTATCAGCCAATTGGTGGGCGGCGTGCTGCCGGTGTTCTATTTTATCGACCACGGCAATACCAGCCGCCTGCACCTGTGCAGAACGCAGTTTTACGGCCGCGTGCTGTGGGATGCCTGCATCAACGGCTCTTCTGAGCTGATGACCAACCTTTCCATGTCACTGGTCAATATCCTGTATAACTTCCAGCTGCTGCGGCTTGCCGGAGAAAACGGCGTGGCGGCTTACGGCGTCATCATGTACGCTGCCTTCCTGTTTGTGGCCGTGTTCGTGGGCTATGCCGTGGGCAGCGCACCCATCGTCAGCTTCCATTACGGCGCGCGCAACCAAGCCGAGGTGCACAACCTTTATCAGAAGAGCCTGCGCCTCATCGCCGTGGTGGCTGTGACCATGACAGCGGCGTCCATGGTCATCATCCCCTATGTGGCGCGCATCTTTGTGGGCTACGATACCCAGCTGCTGGCGCTGACCAGCCGCGCCTTCCGGCTGTATGCGCTGAGCTTCCTCATCATGGGCTTCAACGTGTATGCCTCCTCCTTCTTCACAGCGCTGGGGGATGGCGTGACGAGTGCTCTCATCTCTTTTCTGCGCACCCTGCTGTTCCAGCTTGCCGCGCTGCTCCTGCTGCCCGCCCTGTGGGGCATTGACGGCGTGTGGCTGGCTGTCACCGCCGCCGAGCTGGCCGCGCTGGCGGTGAGCGTGTATATGTTTGTGACAAAAGACCAGAAATTCCATTACCGTCATGGTTGACGAGTAATAACAGAAAAGCCGCCGGGGCCCCGGCGGCTTTTTTGGTTATTCAAAGGTATACTCCACCAGCTGGCAGTTTTTGATGCCCGCAGCGGCGTACTCCTCGTTGGTCATGTCGTAAAAATAGGAGTGCACCACCCGGGCAATGCCGTTGTGCGCCACCAGCAGATAGGTCTTGCCGGTATCCGCCTTCAACTCGTCCAGCAGGTTGTAGATGCGCTGTGCCAGCTGCATCATGCTTTCGCCGCCGTCATAGCGGTCGGCAAAGTGGGTCTTGGAGATGCGGAACTCCGCACCGTCCCGGGGCGTGCCCTCGTATTTGCCGAAGCACTGCTCCCGCAGGCGGGGCTCGCAGCGGGCGGGCAGACCGGTAGCGGCGGCAATGGCCTTTGCGGTGTCGGCGGCGCGGGAAAGGGGAGAGTACAGAATTTCGTCAATGTGCAGGCCGCTGTCCCGGACAAGCTCGCCCAGCTGCCGCGCCTGCTGCTGCCCGTGGGCGGTCAGCGGGCTGTCGGTCATGCCGCAGATCTTATTTTCCACGTTCCATACCGTCTCGCCGTGGCGGGTGAAATAGATATTATGCATAAAATTACTCCTTACAGCTTGTGCAGGGTGCCGTCCGGCAGCAGACAGACGGTGTCTCCTTCGTCGATTGCCAGACGGGTCAACTCCCTGTCCGGGTAGGGCAGGATGCTGGCAGCCCCGGCGGCATCGGTCAGGGTCACATCGCACAGCACCGGCTGCCCGGCGGGCAGCTCCTCGCAGCCGTACAGCTGCTCGTCAATGCGCAGCACGCGGTATTCCGGCATGGTACAGCCCCTCCTTTGTGTTTTTCCTTATTATATAGCACCCGGGGGCTTTGGTGCAAGGGGGAGCGGACTGAGAGGGTTTATTCTCCCCCGCTTGACAGCGGCGCGGAGAAATTGTTACAATACAGTTACGACTGCAAACAACGCGGAGGGGTTCATGAATATTACGGAACTGCGGTATCTGGTAGCCATCATGAAATGGGGGTCGGTGTCGGCGGCGGCAAAGCAGCTGTACGCGGCGCAGCCCAATGTGAGCAAGGCGCTGAAGAATCTGGAAGAGGAATACGGGTTGCGCATCTTTGAGCGCTCCTCCACGGGCATGATCCCCACCGAGCAGGGCAAGCGGTTCATCCGGCAGGCGCAGCGGGTGCTGCAGCAGGTGGACGAGCTGAAGCAGGAGGCGCACCAGCAGCGCAGCTGCGCCGAGCTGCGGGTGGTGCTGACCCATGCCACCTACGCCTCCTATGCGGCGGTGGATTTTTTGCAGCAGGCAGCCCGCAGCGAGCAGCTGCGGGTGCATATCCGGGAGAGCGGTGCCATTGAAGCTTTGGATTTTGTGCTGCGGCAGGGCTACCACATAGCACTGCTGCGCTATGCCGCCGAGGACGAGGACTATTATCTGCGCTACTGCCAGCGCCACGGTCTGCGGCAGGAGCCTATCATGGAGTTTTCCTACCTGCTGCTCACCAGTCAGGACAGCCCGCTGGCGCGGCGGCAGGTGCGCGAGCTGGACGAACTGAACGATTACATCGAGGTGCTGCACGGCGACACCCATCTGCCCGGGGAGGAGAGCACTGTTTCCCGCTGGCAGGCAAACCCCAACCGCCGCATCCATGTGTACGAGCGGTGCAGCCAGTTCTCCATTCTGCAAAACCTGCCCACGGCCTATATGTGGTCGTCCCCCATGCCGCAGCGCGCGCTGGAGCAGTACCATCTGGCACTGCATAACTGCCCGGCGCAGAAGCAGCAGATGCGGGACGTGCTGGTGTACCCGGAGCGGGAGCCTTTGCAGCCGGAGGAGCAGCTGTTTGTGCAGTTGCTGCACAAGCAGGCGGATGCCACCATTAAGGACAGCGGGTGAAAGAAGATTTGAAATGCGCGCCGCGTCTTCCGGGTTGCGGCACCCAGCATCCGCATCGTGCCTTGGGCGGCACGCGCGTCTTGCTGGCCGCTGCCCCAACAACTCCTCCCTGTTTCCGCCGCTGGCGGCGGTCGTCGTTGTTGCAGCGGAAGAATTGTTTTTATTTTCGGGCTAGCGGAGCGTCTGCGGACGCTCTGCTAGCCCATTTTCACGGGTGCCCCACCTGAGAGGACAGATTTCCCTTCTTTTCGTCTCAAATTCCACGTTTTGGGGAGAAAATCGCAAACGATTAAGCAAAGTGCACAAAAAGGCGGCGCAAAGTTTGGCGGGGACGCTTTTGACCGTTCCCGGAAGAATATTTTCGAGAAACAATAGAACAAATTAAAACGAACTATCGACATAAAATACAAGTTTAAATAAACAAATAAAATAAGCTGCCATATACTTTTTGATATAGGAACCATACCTAAAAAATATTAACACAATTATGAAAAAGGTGTTAACATGAAGCCAGAGATCGGTCATAGCCGCAGTATGGCATAAGCTGTCGGCGGCTGAAATTCAAAAGGAGGTTTCTGGTATGATTAGTTTCTTACTGTGTCTGGCGCTCCTTATCATCGGCTACTTTGTCTATGGTAAGATCGTGGACAACACGTTCGGACCGGACGACCGCGAAACTCCTGCTGTGCGCATCAACGATGGCGTCGACTACGTTGTGATGCCCCAGTGGAAGCTGTTCCTCGTCCAGCTGCTGAACATTGCAGGTCTGGGCCCCATCTTTGGTGCACTGCAGGGTGCTCTGTGGGGTCCCGTGGTGTTCCTGTGGATCACCTTCGGCACCATCTTTGCCGGCGGCGTACATGACTACTTCTCCGGTATGATGAGCGAGCGCAATGAGGGCGCTTCCATCGCCGAGGTCACCGGCCGCTATCTGGGCCCCGTGATGCAGAACATCATGCGTGTGTTCTCTGTGGTGCTGCTGATCATGGTCGGTACCGTGTTCGCAGTCGGCCCCGCAGGCCTGATCGTTACCCTGTGCAAGAACGGCGGTATGTCCGGCGTGCTGACCACCACCCTGTTCTGGCTGATCATCATTCTGGTGTACTACTTCATCGCAACCTTTATCTCCATTGATGCCATCATCGGTAAGATCTACCCTGTGTTCGGCATCTGCCTGATCATCATGGCTGTGGGCGTTATTTTTGGTATCTTTACCAACCCCGCCTACACCATCCCCGAGATCTGGGCAAACTTCAGCAATATGCATCCCTCTAACACCCCCATCTGGAGCTTCATGTTCATCACCGTTGCCTGTGGTGCTATCTCCGGTTTCCACTCCACCCAGTCGCCTCTGATGGCTCGCTGCATGAAGAGTGAGAAGCAGGGTCACTTCGTATTCTACGGTGCAATGGTCAGCGAGGGCATCATCGCTCTGATCTGGGCTGCTGCCGGCTGCGCACTGTACACCATCACCGATGGCAAGATGGTCGGTCTGGCCGAGGCTCTGGCTGCCGGTCAGTCTGCTGCTATCTACGACGTCTGCCTCAAGACCATGGGTAATGTCGGCGTGGCACTGGCTATGATCGGTGTCGTTATCTGCCCCATCACCTCTGGTGATACTGCATTCCGTTCCGCTCGTCTGACCTTGGCCGACTGGCTCAAGATCGATCAGGACAGCTACGCAAACCGCCTGAAGCTGTGTGTCCCCGTGCTGGGCGTTGGTGCTTTCCTTGGCATCGGCAACGCACTGGGCTTCATCAACTACACCGTCATCTGGCGTTACTTCAGCTGGACCAACCAGACGCTGGCTATGATCGTCCTGTGGGCTGCTTCCATGTACCTGTTCAAGGAGAAGAAGAACTTCTGGATCACCGCCGTGCCTGCAACCTTCATGAGCGCTGTGTCCTGCACCTACTTCGTGCTGGCTCCCGAGTGCCTGGGCAAGATGATCAACACCTATGCGGACGGCAAGCTGGTGGCTTACAACACCGCCGTTGCTTACCCCATCGGCATCGTCTTTGCCATCGCAATGCTGGCTCTGTTCCTCCATGCTACCAAGAAGAGCTCTACTTCCAAGGCATAAGGAACTGACGGCTCCATATTTCCGTAAGTAACTTGCGCCCGCCGCTGCCTGACCGTACAGCGGCGGGCGCTGTTTTTTGAAAAAATCAGGGCTTGCAATTGCCCCCGTCCCGTGGGAAAATAGGGGCGTAGAATTTAAAGCAAAGAAGGGAACTACCCATGATTTTCAAACCCGCACAGCTGGGCATGGCAAAGCTTGACCCGCAGGAGCTGGAGGCAGACAAAAAAGCCTGCCGGAAGATCGGCCCCTGCGGCGTAGGCAAAAAGGCGCTGTACCTGAACAGCTTTTACATCGACCGCCGCTATTATCTGCCCTACGGCAGCATCACCCGGGTGTTCAAGCGGGTGGCTATGAGCTCCGGCGGCTTTTCCGGCAAGGGCGTGTTTGCCTCCATGGCGTATCTTGTGGTGGAGTACGACGGCGGCAAGCAGAAGCAGTGCAACTTCAAGGACGAGCGGG
>ERZ1026943.964-NODE-964-length-12756-cov-9.388395_pt1 | contig 12756 bp, 12 predicted proteins | sample MGYA00519461_ERZ1026943 | MGnify/ENA primary metagenome ERZ1026943 (study PRJEB26926, sample SAMN06164617) | human gut metagenome | biome: ENVO:00009003; feature: ENVO:2100002; material: ENVO:00002003 | host: Homo sapiens | place: USA | collected 2012 ...
GAGATGCTCAGGAGTCTCGTGGGCTCGGAGATGTGTATAAGAGACAGGACTTCGGCAGGATGCAGCCATAAGCCACCACCACGATCAGCTCTGGGGCAAGGGCGCGGATGTTTTCATCCTCGCTGCCGTCCCGCAGGGTGCGGGGCTGGAACACGGGTGTGCCGTGCGCCAGCGCAACCTCCTTGACCGGCGGTGCGGTGAGCACCTGCTTGCGGCCGACGGGCTTATCCCGCCGGGTGTACACGGCACAGATATCATGCCCGGCAGCATACAGGGCTTTCAAGCACTCGGCGGCAATATCCGGCGTGCCCATGAACAAAATGCGCATCAGTTGTTTCCTTTCGCTTCGCGGGCGGCCTTTTTGCCTTCCTCGGTATCCTCATAGAAGTACTCGCTGGACTCCATGATGGTGATGCCATCCAGATGGTCGTTCTCGTGCTGGATGCAGCGGCCCAGCAGACCGTCAGCTTCCAGCTCGAACCATTTGCCGTTGCGGTCCTGCGCACGCACCTTGACGGCAACCGGGCGGGTCACAGCGCCGTTGTGCCCCGGGAAGGACAGGCAGCCCTCGTAGGCCGTCTCTTCCTCCTCAGAAACAGCAAGGATCTCGGGGTTGACGAAATCAATGAACTTGTATTCGTAATCCTCGGGGATCTCCTCCGGGGCATCGGTGGTGTCCCACACCACGAACAGGCGGCGCATCATACCCACCTGCGGGCCAGCCAGACCCACGCCGTCGGCGGCGATCATGGTCTCGCGCATATCGTCCAGCAGAGTAGCCAGACGGTCGTCAAAATTGGTCACAGGGCGACAGACTTTGTTCAGGATGGGGTCGCCTTCTTTAACAATGTTACGGATAGCCATAATGGTACCTCCAGTTTTATCAGATGTCTCCGTCCGAGTGCAGGTCTACCACGACCGATGCACGGGACGGCAGTTTTTCTTTTTCATACAGTGCCAGCGTGCTGCGCACAAGGTCGCGGAAACGGCGGTCGTTGCGGCACTTGACGGTAAGCTTATAGCGGTAGGTGTCGTTGATCTTTTCAATGCTGCCGGGCGTAGGACCCAGAATGCGCAGGGGCAGATCCGGCTGCTTGGCCGCCTGCTGCCCTAAAAGCGCCGAGAAACGGGCAGCGGCACGCGCCACCTCGTTCTCCTTTGCACCGGCAAAGCCGATGACGCACAGCCCACAGAAGGGCGGGTACAAGCCAAGCTTGCGGTAGGCGATCTCCTGCTCGTAGAAGGCATCATAATCCTGCGCGGCGGCAAGGGTGAGCACTGGGTTGTCCGGGTCGGTGGTCTGGATGATGGCAAAGCCGGGCTCTTTTGCGCGGCCGCTGCGTCCCACCACCTGTGTGATCAGGCTGAACACGTTCTCGTATGCCCGGAAGCCTTGCGCGAACAGCAGCGAATCAATGCCCAGCACGCCCACAAGGGTCACATCCTCGAAATCCAGACCCTTCGCCACCATCTGGGTGCCCACCATGATGTCATATTCATGCGCTGCAAATTTGGCAAGCAGCTTCTCGTGGGCGTCCTTGGCGGCGGTAGAGTCCTGATCCATGCGCAGCACCCGCGCCTCCGGGAAGAGCTTTGCCAGCTCCTCTTCGGCCTTCTGGGTACCAAAGCCCCGGTACTGCAGCTTGCCGCCGCAGACTGGGCAAAGGGTGGGCGGCGGCTCCTGCTGGGAGCCGCAGTAGTGGCACAGCACCTTATGCGCTGATTTGTGGTACACCATGGGCACGCTGCATTTGGGGCACTTGAGCACCTCGCGGCAGTCCTCGCACTGGGCAATGGTCTGGTAGCCCCGGCGGTTGAGCAGAAGAATGGTCTGCTTTTCCGCTTCCAGATTGCGGCGGATGGCATCTTCCAGCGCAAGGCTGATCTCCCGGGGGTTGCCCGCAGCCAGCTCTGCCCGCATATCCACGATCTGCACACTGGGCAGCGGGTTGCCGCCGTAGCGCTTGGTCAGACGCACCAGCTGGGTGCGTCCGTTCTGTGCAGCGTAGAAGCTCTCGGTGCTGGGGGTGGCACTGGCCAGAAGCAGCAGGGCGCCGTTTTCGGCGGCACGCTGCCGGGCGACCTCGTGGGCAGAGTAGCGCGGTGCGGATTCCGACCGGTAGGTGTGCTCCTGCTCCTCGTCAATGATGATAAGACCGATGTTTTCCAACGGCGAAAACACAGCGCTGCGGGTGCCAACCACGATATCTGCACCGCCGTCCTGGATCATCTGCCATTGCAGCAGACGCTCGGTATGGTTGAGCGCGGAGTGCTGCACCGCCACGCGGCGGCCGAACTGTCCTTTGAGCCGCAGGATCATCTGCGGGGTCAGGCTGATCTCCGGCACCAGCACCAGCGCCTTGCGGCCAAGTTCCAGACAGCGGGAAATCAACTTTAAAAACACCAGCGTCTTGCCGCTGCCGGTAACACCGTACAACAGCGCCGAATGGGGTGCGGTATCTTCTAGCTTAGGCAGCAGCGTGTCGTAAGCGGCCTGCTGCTGCCCTGTGAGGGTGATGGGGTCGTTGCGCAGCGGGATGGAGGCGTAGAGGTCGATGGACTTATTCACCTTGCTGCATTCCAGCACACCCTTGGTGCACAGGTTATCCAGCACGGCGCGGCTGATGCCCTTATCCTCCAGTTCGTTCAGGGTGCGAGAGCCGCCGCTCAGCAGCGCCACCGCCGCCAGCTGCTTTGCCGTAGGCTTTGGCTTTTGCGGCAGAGTGCCCACAAGCTTATAGGCATTTTCGGTGTGACGGGTAAGCTGCTTTTGCAGCACCGGGGTCACACCGTCTGCCGCCACGGCGGGCTTATACTGCGCACCATACGGAATGACCGCCTTGACGGCCTCGTAGTAGGTGCAGAAGGTGCGTTCCTTTAAAAAATACACCAGCCGCAGCAGCTCCGGGGTCAGGCAGGCCGAAGCCGGGGCTACGTCAAACAGATATTTCAGCTTGGAGTGCTCCGGCTCGGCATCGCAGGCCAGTACCACACCCATGCGGGCGCGGCTGCCCTTGCCGAAGGGTACCAGCACCATGCTGCCAAGGCGCACCGCATTCTGGTGTTCCGGCAGAACAGCGTAGGTATACAGCTTATCAAAATGGAAGGTCGCATTGCTGACGGCAACGCCTACCGTTTTGGGCATTCGTCCAACTCCTTCAACGCTTGATTTTTAGCCTTGCAGCCCGGCGCGCTGGCAGATGACCTGATAAAGCTCTGCTGCGCAGGGCTCGATCTGGTTGTTGACCAGCTTTACGGTAAACTTATCCTGCTCGGCCAGCTCCTGTCGTGCAGTGGCGAGACGTTCCTGAATGCTTTCCTCAGTCTCGGTGCCGCGGCCGCGCAGGCGATGCTCCAGCTCCTCCACAGAGGGCGGCAGCAGGAACACGGTGGTAGCGCCCGGGAACATCCGGCGGATATTGGCAGCGCCGTGCACATCGATGACCAGCACGACCACCTTACCAGCTTCCAGCCGCTTTTCCACCTCAGACTTCAGGGTGCCGTAGTAGTTGCCGTTATAGAAGTTGTGCTCCACCACCTGATCATTTTCCAGCAGCTGCTGGAACTGTTCACGGGTGCGGTAGTAGTAGTCCACACCCTCCTGCTCGCCGGGGCGCGGGGCGCGTGTGGTGGCAGAGACGGTCTTTTCGATCTCGGGGTGTGCCTCGCGCAGTGCCTTGACCACGCTGTCCTTGCCGGTGCCGGCTGCGCCGGAAACTACAAACAGAAATTTATCATTCGCCATGAGATGTTTCTTCCTCCATTGATGCTCTACCCTCCTGCCCGGCGGCGCGGCTTGCCACCGTTTCGGGCTGAAGGGCGGACAGCACGACATGATCGGAGTCCATGATAAGCACAGCTCGGGTGCTGCGGCCATAAGAGGCGTCGATCAGCATCCCGCGCTCGCGTGCTTCCTTCACCAGACGTTTGACCGGTGCGGAGTCCGGGCTGACGACTGCCACCACGCGCCCCGCACTGACCATATTGCCAAAGCCGATGTTGATGAGTTTCATAGGCTCCTCCACAACATATTATTCCAGATTCTGGATCTGCTCGCGGATTTTTTCGATCTCCGCCTTCATATCCACCACAATACGGGTGATATCCAGATCCTGACACTTGGAGCCAATGGTATTGGTCTCACGGTTCAACTCCTGCGTCAGGAAATCCAGCTTGCGGCCCACGGGCTCGTCCAGCTGCAGGATATCGCGGTACTGTGCAATGTGGCTGCGCAGACGGACAGTTTCCTCATCCACGGCAGTTTTATCGCCAAAGATGGCGGCTTCGGTCAGCACACGGGCGTCATCGATGTCGCGATCCTGCAGGATGACCTTGAGTTTCTCGTACAGGCGGTTGGTGTAGTTTTCCACCCGGCCTGCACTCAGGCTCTCCACTTTGCCGACGCACTGTTCCAGAAACACAAGACGGCTTTCCACGTCTGCCTTCATCTTGGCACCCTCGGCGGCGCGCATCTCTACAAAACGATCCAGCGCCTGCGCGGTGACGGCAGACACATCCTGCCACAGCTGCTCCTCGTCCACATCGGCGTGGCGGGTGGTCAGCACATCCGGGAAGCGGGTCAGAACGGCAGTGGACACATCATTTTTGACCCCCAGCTGCTCGGACAGGTCCCGCATGGCCTGCTGATAGCTGCGGGCAAGCTCCATGTTGACGGCGACCACGGTCTCCGCTGCGTCCACGTTCTGGACGGTCATGCTAAGCTCTACCTTGCCGCGGGAGATCCGCTGGTTGAGCTGCTTTTTCAGGCGGCTGTCCAGAGAACTGCAGGTGCGCGGGATGCGGGAGGAATACTCGAAATAGCGGGAGTTCACGCTGCGCAGTTCCACAGTGATCTCACGGCCATTGAGCACGGCAGTCCCCCTGCCGAAACCGGTCATGCTTAAGATCATACTAGCTCCTATTCTTTTGCGGTTTAACTTCGGTTTTTCTGTATAGGTATCCGCTTTGGGCACACAAGCCCATGTTACGATACATATAACATCATTTTACTATTCTTTTCTGAAAAATTCAAGGTGCAGACTGCATCCGTGCAAAAAACACAGTTTTCATTTTTACTGCTGCGCAGCCGAAACAACATGGCTGCGGCAGTTGCCGCTTTTCCAGAAGCTTTCCCCTTGTAAAAAATATAACCCCGCGTTTTCACGCAGGGTCATAACATCAGTTCGTCTTATAAACGCAGGTCACACTGGTTTGCAGGATATCTGCATTGAGCAGCGTGCGCTCCACCCAATGGATGTTGTCGGCAATGGTATCCAGAGAGACCTCGTATTCCTTGGCAATGCTTTCCATCGTGCGGTACTCGTAGCGATAGATCAGGGTCAGGATGAGCTTGTCCATCATGGAGATCTTGGTAAAGCGGGTCTTGCGCTTATGCTCCTGACGGTAAGCCTCATGCAGAGCCTTGAGCATCCGGTCAAATTCCAGCTTTGAAATGCCAAAATACAGTTGATAGTCCTGCTCCTGAAACTCAGCAATGCGCTGCTCCGGGATGCTTCGCATAGCATTTTCCTCCACATCATTTGTTATATTGTACGGCTATACCAAACATTATAAAAGGTATTGGGCGGCAAGTCAATGTGTATGCAGAAGTTTTTCCGGGATTACCCGACAGAGTACGTCTTGTGCCTTTGCCGGATACGCAAAAAAGGCTGCTGCACAGCATTTTGTGCAGCAGCCTTGAAAGGGATTTATTTATCAGACAGGATGAGACTGGTTGGTGTAGTCCACATGATCACCGTCCACGCCCTGCTTTTTGGCATTGCGCTTATCGAAGAACTTGGGAGCGACCTGCGGGAACATAGCGTAGGTCAGCACGTCCTCTTCCTGCGTTGCCCACTTGGCAGCCTCGGCCTTCAGCTTGTCCATCTCGGGCGCCAGCGTGTCGGCAAAGCGGCAGGTAATGGGCTGCTCGTCGCCAAGGATCTTCTTGGTGAACTCGGGCTTGATGGGAGCGGGAGTCTTGCCGTAGTCGCCGTGGACCAGACCCTTGAACTCCTTGGTAACCATCTTGTAGCGCTCGCCCATGATGACGTTGAACACAGCCTGCGTGCCAACGATCTGGCTGGTGGGGGTGACCAGCGGCGGGTAGCCTGCATCCTCACGGACGCGGGGGATCTCGGCCAGCACTTCGTCCAGCTTGTCTTCCTTGCCGGCATCCTTCAGCTGCTTGAGCATGTTGGAGAACATACCGCCCGGCACCTGATACAGCAGGGTGTTGGCGTCCACGCCCAGACTCTTGGGGCTGATCTGGCCGTTGGCGATGTACTTCTCACGCAGCTTTGCAAAGTAAGCGCGCACGACATTCAGCTGCTTCAGATCCAGACCGGTGTCGTAGTCGGTGCCCTGCAGGGCAGCCACCAGGCTCTCGGTGGGCATATGGCTGGTACCAAGGCTCAGGGGGCTCATGGCGGTATCAACGATATCGGCACCTGCCTCGATGCCCTTGAGGATGGACATGGAAGCCAGACCTGCAGTGTAGTGGCTGTGGATATCCACAGGGATGCTGACGGTCTCCTTCAGCTTCTTGACCAGATCATAGCAGGTATAGGGAGTGAGCAGACCTGCCATATCCTTGATGCAGATGGAGTTTGCGCCCATTTCCTCCAAAGTCTTGGCGTAGGCTGCAAAGTACTCGTTGTTATGCACGGGGCTCAGGGTATAGCTGATGCAGCCCTGCACATGAGCGCCTTCCTTGTTGGCAGACTTGATGGCAGTCTGCAGGTTGCGGGGGTCGTTCAGAGCGTCGAAGATGCGGATGACGTCGATGCCGTTGGCAACAGACTTCTGTACAAAGTACTCCACAGCGTCATCTGCGTAGGGACGGTAGCCCAGCATATTCTGGCCGCGGAACAGCATCTGCAGCTTCTGATGCGGCAGCTCCTTGCGCAGGATGCGCAGACGCTCCCAAGGATCCTCGTCCAGGAAGCGGATGCAGCTGTCGAACGTAGCGCCGCCCCAGCACTCCACGGAGAAGTAGTTGATCTTGTCCATTTCGGGCAGGATGGGGCGCATCTCGTCCATGGTCATACGGGTAGCCAGCAAAGACTGGTGCGCATCACGCAGGACGACCTCGGTCACCTTGATCGGCTTTTTTGCCATGGTTGTCACCTCTTCCTTAGTTCATGGAAACCAGAACGTCACCGGAGTTGACGGTATCGCCCTTGTTCACGTTGATGGAAGCCACGGTGCCATCCTGCGGAGCAACGATCTCGTTCTCCATCTTCATGGCCTCGAGGATGACCAGCACGTCGCCGGCCTTGACAGAAGCACCGGCAGCGACCTTGACATCCAGAATGTTGCCGGGCATGGGAGCCTTGACGGCAACAGCACCGGCTGCACCGGCGGCTGCCTTAGGAGCAGCTGCAGGAGCGGGAGCGGCCTTGGGTGCGGCGGGTGCTGCGGGAGCAGCGGCAACAGGAGCAGCGCCTGCGGCAGTTTCCTCAACGGAAACGCTGTAAGCAACACCATTGACAGTAATATTGTAGTACTTCATGGAAGGATCCTCCAATTCAAAATCGAACTCAATTAACTTACATTCGGACGCTTACAGGGCCATATTGCCATGCTTCTTGGGCAGGCGGGCAGCGCGCTTAGTGCTCAGCAGCTCCAGTGCAGCCACAACGCTGGCGCGCACATTAGCGGCATCACAGCTCATATCGGCAGCACCGGCGGCCACTGCGCTGGCAGCGCTGCACACCTCAGCGGTGTAGGCAGCAGCCTTTGCCTTGGTGGCGGCAATGATGTTGTCGGAAGCATCGATCTCATCCTTGTACAGCACGCTGACAGCGGCGCTGGGCTCCAGTGCGCTGACGGTGCAGCCGGTCACAGCGATGCGCAGATCGGCTGCGGCCAGAGTGGTGTACACAGGGCCCACAGCCTTGCCGGCCAGCACTGCCACTTTTGCGGTGGTAGCATCGGCGTAGGTAGCGGCCAGACGGGCAGCCTCGCGGATGCCGCCAGCCACGTCATCGGTAACGCTGGGCACAAAGCCCTCGGTGTCCACGATGGTGACCACAGGCACGCTGAAGGCATCGCACAGGCGCACAAAGCGGGAAGCCTTAGCTACGCAGTTGTGGCACAGCTGCTTGCCGGTTGCCACAACGCCCACGGCGTTGCCGCCGATGGTTGCAAATGCGGTATAGACAGATTTGCCAAAGCCTGCGTACAACTCCACGGCGCTGTCCTTATCGATCACAGCGGCAGCAGCCTTTGCGGGCTCGGCACCGGCAGCCAGAACAGCGGTGGGCTGCTCGAACTCGAAAATTGCCGGGCCGGTCAGGTTGTTGGCGGGCAGCAGACCCACGATGTGAGCGGCCTTTTCAGCAGCCTCTGCGGCATCGGCAGCCACGATGGAAGCCACGCCTGCCTTGGCGGCAGCGGCAGCGCTACCTGCGTCGGCGACCTTATCGCCCTTGGCAGCGGAGGTAAACGGAGCGGTGAAGAACAGCTCTGCGCCCTCGGCCATGATGCAGACGTCTGCGTTGGCAGCGCTCAGAGCACTGGTGCCACCGCAGACACCCAGAACAACGGCCACCTGCGGAACAACACCGGAGACCTTTGCGATCTGTGCATTCAGCTTTGCGCTGGCGGTCAGCACGTCCAGACCCTCGGCCAGCTTTGCGCCAACCGAGTTATAGAAGGTGACCACCGGGCAGCCGGTCTGTGCAGCCATTTCCAGAACCTTGATGTTCTTTTCAACATCCTTTACGGTGACAGCCTCGCCATTCTGATAAACGGCGTAAGCCTGCTGACCTGCAGCATAGCCGCAGGCAGTGCTCACTGCACCATCAGCAAACAGCGCAGTGTACTCCCCGTCATCGAAGAACTTGGCGAGGATTTCTCCCTTATTGATCTTTGAAGCCATAATTAGACCTCCTGGTTGTCTGTGTGAGCTTTCAAAATTATATTCATTATACAGAAGCTGGCAAAAAAATGCAAGAGATTCTATAAAATTCCATGCGATTCAACATCCGTCACTTATAGATACTCAAATTTTTAACGATTCATCGTTTTGCACGTTTTATCTGGACAAATGCTATCACACGCCCATTTTGTGGATGTAGAAATTTTCCCGGTTTTTTTGGCAAAACTGCACCCGTCTGCTGCGTTTTCTTTCCGTTGCGTTTATGTTACACTATATTAAAAAATCATATATTTCCGGGCAATCTGCCAAACTGTACCTGAAAAGCCCGCCAAATATGCAAAAGAGGTTGAAGCTATCTTGAAGCGAATTTCCGTAAAGTTCCAGCAGCAGGAGCAGACCTACCGTTCTCTGCACGCTGCCGCTCGTTCCCTGCTTTCGTCAAAGGGGCGGGTGTTTCTGCTTTTTCTGTTGTTTTATAAGGTGCTGACAAACTTCTTGTTCGTACCGGCGCTGCAGCTGATCTGGGCGCTGACACTGCGGTTTGCGCCCATACAATACCTCAACAACAAGACCGCTTCCCGCATCTTTGCCTCCCCTGCCATCATCGGGTGCATCGTCGTGCTGGCGGTGCTGGCAGCCTTTTGGAGCCTGTACGAGGTTGCCGCGATGCTGCAGCTATTGACGCGGGTGCGGCACGGTGAGCCGCTGCGGGTGGGTGCGGTGTTCCGAGATGCCTTTCGCAGCCTTGTGCGAGTGTTTCTGCCGCAGAACCTCCCGCTGCTGCTGTATGGCGTTGCCCTGATCCCGCTGACGAACTTTTTTCTTGCCGCGAATCATCTGACCCAGTTTGCCGTGCCGGAATATCTCTGGGGGCTGCTGAAGGCGCGCGCTGCCAACCGTTTTCTATTTGCTCTGGCAGTGCTTTGTGTGCTGGCGCTGCTGCTGGACGGACTTGTAGTGCTGCCAAAATTCCTGCTGGAACGTAAAAGCTTTGGCTGTGCATTTGAGGAGAGTCTGCGGGTTTTGTGCAGCCGCGCCGGGCAGCTGTTTGCGCTGGCACTGCGCTGGATGCTGACCGCTGCCGTGCGCACCGGACTGATGCTGCTGTGCGGGGCTTTGCTGTTCTATTGTGTCATTCTTGGTGTCGGCTTTGCCAGCACTGCTGCCCTGCTGGCGCTTTCTCGCGCGGCACTGCTGATCGAACTGCCGTTCCTTTGTCTGCTCATGGACTGCGCCATGACGGCGGCGCAAAGCACCCTTACAGAGGCACTGTATGAAGTGACCCGGCAGTCCGATGCAGCGCAGCCGACCATTTCCGGAGTGCTCCCTGCCCTGCCCCGTGAGCAGACGGTGTTGGCCGGGATGATGGCCTGCGCCGCACTGGTCACCTGCGGCGTAGCAGCGGTGTATCTGCTGTTCCCGCAAACGCAGCCGCTGCAAAGCGTGCTGGGTCTTTCTGACCCGGTGATCACCTACCACCGGGGCTATTCTTCCCGTGCGCCGGAGAACACCATGGCCGCCTTCGAGGCCGCGCTGGAAGATGGCAGTCCCCGCATTGAGCTGGACGTGCAGATGACCGCTGACGGCGTGGCTGTGGTGACCCACGACACCAGCCTGCGCCGGTGCACCAGCTACAACGCCAACATCTACGACCTGACCTATGCACAGGTGCAGCAGCTGGATGCCGGGCGCTGGTTCCATCGGCAGTTCACAGGCTCTTATATTCCCACGCTGGAAGAAGTTCTGGCGCTGTGCAAGGGCAAGGCTGAGCTGAACATTGAGATCAAGCCCAGCACCTTTACGCCAACGTTGGAGGCAGAAACGGTGCGGCTGATCCACGCATACGACTACGGCGCGGACTGCGTGGTCACCTCCCAGAGCTACGAGACCCTGTGCAAGGTGAAGGAACTGGACCCGGACATTACCACAGGGTATATTTTGGCGCTGGGCGTGGGCACCTACTACGACCTGCCTGCCGCAGACTTTTTCAGCGTAGAATCCACCTTTATCACCGCCGGTATGGTGCAGCAGATCCATCTGCGGGGTAAGACCATCTCTGCATGGACCATCAACCGCCAGCAGGATGCGGAAAAGCTGTTGCAGCTGGGTGTGGATGACCTGATCACTGATAAGCCTGAGATCATTGCGCCGCTGCTGGCACGGGACAAGGCACTGGACAACCGTCTGCTCTGGCTGCGGGATCAGATTCAGGAGTTGCTTGCCGCCCCGGACGCTGAAGAAACGATGGAGGTGGAGGAAACCATCGAGGATGCTATTGAGGATCCCGAAGAGGTTTTGGACGAAGCGTAAGAAGATTTATACAGTAATACCGGGCAGGCTGCGGGCTGCCCGGTATTTGCATTTTCATAAACATAAAAAAGGAGCCGCAGCACCCTGTTACAGGTACTGCGGCTCCCCTTTTGTCTTTGGAAGTTTAAATTACTTCACCATGCTTGCAACTTCAGATGCGAAGTCGTCAGCACGCTTCTCCAGACCCTCGCCCTTGACAAAGCGGGCGAACTTGACGATCTTGATCTCGCCGCCCAGATCCTTAGCGACCTTAGCGGTGTACTGAGCAACGGTCAGGTCGCCGTCCTTGACGAACTCCTGATCGACCAGGCAGTTCTCCTTGAAGAACTTCTTGATCTTGCCCTCGATCATCTTCACCTTCACAGCCTCAGGCTTGTTAGCGGTCTTGGGATCCTGAGCCATCTGAGCCAGCATGATCTCCTTCTCCTTAGCCACGACCTCGGCGGGGACAGAAGCCTCGTCAACGTAGCCGGGGTTAGCAGCAGCGACCTGCATAGCGATGTCCTTGCCGTAAGCAACGAACTCGTCCTTAGCATCGATGTCGTTGGTGGTCTCGAAGTTGACCAGAATGCCGTGGGTGCCGCCGCCGTGGACGTATGCAGAGCAAACGCCCTCGTAACGGGTGAAGCGGCGAACCTTGATGTTCTCCTTGATGACCAGGATCAGGTTCTTCAGAGCCTCGTCAACAGTCTCACCAGCCTCGGTCTTGCATGCCATCAGAGCCTCGACATCAGCGGGGTTCTGCTTCATGATGACCTTAGTAGCCTCCTTGACGAAGTCAACGAACTTGTCGTTCTTGGCAACGAAGTCGGTCTCAGCGTTGACCTCGATGACAACACCGACCTTGCAAGCGGGGCAGTAGTCAGCGTAGACCATACCCTCGGCAGCAACGCGGCTTGCCTTCTTGGCGGCGGTAGCCAGACCACGCTCGCGCAGGATCTCGATTGCCTTCTCGAAGTTGCCGTCAGCCTCGGTCAGAGCCTTCTTGCACTCCATCATGCCGCAGTCGGTCTGCTTGCGCAGTTCCATAACGTCCTTTGCAGAAATAGCCATTTTTGTTTTCTCCCTTACACGTTATTTGATTGGTTGCGGAATGGGAAATCAGGCGTTTGCTGCGTCCTCGGCGGGAGCGGCCTCCTGGTTGCCCTGCTTGCCTTCCAGCACAGCGTCAGCCATAGCGCCGGCGATCAGCTTGACAGCGCGGATAGCGTCGTCGTTGCCGGGGATCACGTAGTCGATCTCATCGGGGTTGCAGTTGGTATCGACAATAGCAACGATGGGGATGTTCAGCTTGCGAGCCTCAGCAACAGCGATGCGCTCCTTGTGAGGATCAACGATGAACATAGCCTTCGGCAGGGTCTTCATGTTCTTGACGCCGCCCAGGTACTTGTCCAGCTTCTCCATCTCCAGCTCCAGCTTAGCTACTTCCTTCTTGGGCAGCAGCTCGAAGGTGCCGTTCTCCTTCATCTTAGCCAGCTGATCCATACGGTCGATGCGCTTGCGGATGGTGCGGAAGTTGGTCAGCATACCGCCCAGCCAGCGAGCGTTGACGTAGTGCATAC
>ERZ1026943.990-NODE-990-length-12494-cov-4.306697_pt1 | contig 12494 bp, 9 predicted proteins | sample MGYA00519461_ERZ1026943 | MGnify/ENA primary metagenome ERZ1026943 (study PRJEB26926, sample SAMN06164617) | human gut metagenome | biome: ENVO:00009003; feature: ENVO:2100002; material: ENVO:00002003 | host: Homo sapiens | place: USA | collected 2012 ...
GGGCTCGGAGATGTGTATAAGAGACAGTACCGATACCGTTATCGGTAATTGTTATAAGACGGTTTTCCTTGTCAACCGCAAGGTCTATTCCGAGGTCTTTTCTCTCTATGCCGAGATTCTCCGTCAATGACTTGAAATACAGCTTGTCAAGCGCATCGCTTGCATTTGAAATAAGCTCACGCAGAAATATCTCCTTATGAGTGTAGATCGAATTGATCATCATATCAAGCAAACGCTTTGATTCTGCCTTGAATGCCTTTTTTGCCATAAAAATCATTTCCTTTCTATGCCTGCGCCTTATATAGCGGCGATAATACTGAATTTACACCGGCCGTAACCGGTTTAGCACTCTATCACTCTGAGTGCTAAAATATATTATAACACTATTTTTATATTTGTCAAGAGGTGTTTTAAAAATGTTTGTATCTAAAACAAATCCGTGATTTCTAGCGAAAATTTCAACATCGGCTATTGACAATTGTTCATTTTTGAACTATAATGATATTGTTCGTAATTGAACAATATCATCTTTCGACAGAAAGGACGGGCATATGACCACAAGCAGCTTCTGGAATTTCATCTCTGCCGCAGAGGACGAATACAGCGTGTACAGAAAGCGCATTATGTCAAAGTTTTCTCTCTCAGCCGCAGAAACGGATATAATTATGTTCCTTGCGAACAACCCCGGCTATGACACTGCGGCGGATATTTCAAAGGTTCGCCGTATACTGAAATCGCAGGTTTCGGTATCGGTAAAATCCCTGTGCGAAAAGGGCTTGCTGACAGGCACTTATAAGGACGGAAACAAAAAAAGCGTGCATCTTTCACTGACGGCAAAGGCAAAGCCTGTTGTCACATACGGCAAAAAGGAACAAAGCGATTTTGCGGCTGTTCTGTTTGACGGATTTACCGATGAAGAAATCGCCGCATTTGAAAGATACCATATTAAAATACTGGACAATATAAACAGAAAAAGGAGCGACAAATAATGCAATATCTTATTACGACCGCCATTTGTCTGCTTGCAGGTCTTGGCGCAGGTCTTGGAACAGGGTTTGCCGGTATGAGTGCGGCGGCGGTAATCACACCTATGCTTGTTACATTTCTCGGTATAGAGCCATATACCGCTGTCGGAATCGCCCTTGCCTCAGATGTTCTGGCAAGTGCCGTATCGGCTTACACATACGGAAAGAACAAAAACCTTGATATTAAAAACGGGCTTGTGATGATGATAACAGTGCTTATTTTCACGGTTGTCGGCAGTTTCGTTTCAAGCCTTGTGCCGTCTGTGGCAATGGGCAATTTCTCGGTATTCATGACGCTTTTGCTCGGCATTAAATTCATAGTAAGGCCTGTAATGACCACAAAAGCCGATATGAGCGCAAGATCCGCAAAATCGGTATTGATAAAGTCAATCATCTGCGGTATTATAGTCGGCTTCATCTGCGGCTTCATCGGTGCGGGCGGCGGTATGATGATGCTCCTACTGCTCACGAGCGTTATGGGCTATGAGCTTAAGACCGCAGTAGGCACAAGCGTATTTATTATGACATTCACTGCGCTTACAGGCTCTGTTTCGCACTTTGCGATAGGCGGTCTTCCGGATATGCTCCCGTTCATCCTATGCATAATCTTCACGCTTATCTTTGCAAGAATAGCCGCAAAGATAGCAAATAAGGCAAGTCCCGAAACGCTTAACCGTGTGACCGGCATTGTCCTTGTAATACTTGGAATTGTAGTTCTCGGTTTTTCACTGATTAAATAAATCCGGCAAATGAATATAACTAAAGCCACGATGATAAAAAATCGTGGCTTTAATATTACTGTACCTCTATCTCAGGCATTTCTTTCATTTCATCTTTCTGTAAAGTTTTCTTCTCTCTGAATATAAGTGAGAAAACAGCTCTTACAACAGGACCCGCAAAGAATAATTGCCAGCACAGAGCCATAGGAAAATTGGTTATCGTTGTCTGAATCCACACCGCAATAACTTCGCTTCCCGCATTTTTGAACAGAAGAGTTGCGGCAAGGCTCATAAGCGGACACATAAAGATAACTGAAATAACCGAGATACCGAGAACTATGAAAAACGGATTATCACGTTCAGGATTAATCATTTTAAAAGTCTTGTACTTTGCTATCATGCCGACTAAAAAAATATCAAGCACAAAAGCGATAGGTCCCATTATCACAAGCTCCTTGAAAGCAAGTAAAAAGACCTCGTTTGTCATACCGCCGATATTAAGTGCTATATTATAGCATATCATGGCGTACACCATAACAAACACCATCATAACAGTAAACACGATTTCCTGAAATAAGTTTTTGGGCATAAAAAATTCCTCCTGATAATAACAATTTGCACTTTATTGTGTTGTTCGTTATCATCCGGGGGATGTGCGTTTCCAATTAGACCAATATTCTTTTTACGTTATAGATTTTAACATATTCCGCACCCATAGTCAATTGTGAAGTGAAACGAAAAAAGCACCGCTTTGGCGGTGCCTTTTTGTATACATATCACTTTTCCTTTTTACACTTTTTCGCTTCTGAATCTTCCGACAACATTTGCATTCTTATCAATGTTGACCTCAAATCTCAGAGTGCACGGCGAATAGTGAACATTTTCGCCCTCCGCAATAACCTCATAGAAGAATGCCAGAGCGCCTCCGTCCTCCATACGTCTTACGGCGCACTTGCAGAAGCCTTCTGCGATTGCCCTCTTTACATAAGGTATATCACGGTCGTATGTACAGAAATTGTCCTCCGTAACGGGAATATTAACATCCCCGTCAGAACAGCTGTTTTCTCTCAGCATAGTTTCAAGCGGTGATACTTTCTTACGGCTGAATTCCGCAAACGGAGCTTTCTTAGCAATTTTCCCCTTTCTTGCAGGGCGTCCGTTTATTTTCCAGCACGGCCGTGTAACAACGACCGTTTCACCTATATGGAAATCATTGTTGAGATGCTCGCTCTGTGCCGAATAGAAATCAAGCGTATCCTTGTCTATCACGACCTCTTTTGCCTTATCACGCACTATTCCGACAAGCTCAAGCATAGAGAGCAGCTCGCCTGCCTTTTCCATGCACTTTTCATCGCTCCATATCTCATAATTGCGGAAGTTGTTTCTCCAGTACGTCTTTATCGGCAGATCGCCTATAAGCGCCTGTATCCTCATTTCCCAGTCGAACAGTATACCGCTCTTACTGCGTATCTTGTTCTCCTTGATGGCATTGAGCGGTTCAAGCAACTGTGCAAACGATGCGATATTATCCGCAATATCCTGCGCTATGTACTTTCTTGTATCGCTGGTCTTCTTTTTCTCGCTTTCTTCCTCGATCTTTTCATCGCTGTACTTGTCGAAATCGTCCTGTCCGCCGTCAGCCGTATCGAACAGTGAAAATACCTCTGAGGGATCGTTAAATGTTTTCTTTACCTCAGGCTCGTCATCCATAAGCAGATTTCCGAACAAATCCTCTACCTCGGCAACATTCTCATCGTGCTTTTCTTCGGTAACCTGTGCAGGCGTATATGCTTCGTCCGGCAGATCGAAGAAATCCATAGTTCTCGGCTTTTCGTCAGCGTCAATCGGCTCGTCCGGAGTTTCGGACAGCTCATCGGATAATGTACTTTCCTCAAAAATACCGCTTGTCTGTTCAAGATCGTCGTCCGAAATATCTTCGGAGCTTCCGGTGATACCGGTGCTGTCAGCGGTTTCGGATATTCCTATAAAGTCGCCGAATTCTTTCAATGCGTCCTCTACAGACTCTGCTGTACGAATAGAAGAAACAGGCTCGCTTGCGGTTTCCTCCGCCATTATAGTGTGGAACTGTTCTTCGAGCGACTCTTCTTCGCTGTCGGCGGTTTCTTCCTGCTCGGCGATTTCCTCAAGAGCCTTTACAGCCTCCTCGACAGGCTCGCTTACGGCTTCTTCGGTAGCAGTGTCATTTTGTTCGCTGTCAGTTTCGCTGTCGGCGGTTTCTTCCTGCTCGGCTATTTCTTCAAAAGCCTTTACTGCGTCCTCGACAGGCTCGCTTGCGTAAAGATCGAAAATGCTCTCATCAACAGGCATATTTACATCTTCAATTTCTTCATTATCCTGTATAACAGACGGCATTTCTGCAAGCTCCTGAACCGCATTTGCTATCGGAGCGGATGTCATTATCCCCTTTTCAAGCAGCATCTGTTTCGGCATTTCGGCTTGCTCGTCAAAATTCTCCTCAACTGCCGTTACTGCGGGTAAGGCTTCTTCGGCTGTATCCTCAGCTTTTTTGCCGCTTTCGCCTGCGTCCTCGCCTTCATTACCGACGGACGATTCAAGCCTGTTGAAATGGTCGAATACACGCTCAAAGCTGACCCCAGGATCGCCGTCATCTTCACTCTGAGTAAATGTAAAATTGACAGGCGCTATCTCAGGCTCGGTTTCGGTTTCGCCGTTGCCTCTTTCGGACATAGGCTTATACCGGCGTACAGCCTCATCAATACGGCTGTTTATCGCATCGGTCTGTTCTTTCTCGCTTATAGGCTTTCTGATTATCTCCTTATGAGTTACCTCGCCGTTTTTCCATACGGTCAGGCTTTTCTTTCTGAGCGGAGTCTGCGTTTCCTCCAGCTTTTTCTTGGCATATACAGCCGCACCTACGGCAGCCGCCGCACCTACAGCGGCAACAATCGCCTTACTTATCTTCATATATTATCAACCTCCCGGCTAATGCCGAAATATTATTCAACACTCTTGAGTGCCTCGACCATATTGACCTTCATAAGCCGTCTGTGCATAAACAGCATTACTATCACGGCAAAGCATATCGTTATAAGACCCGAAAATACAAAGCTCATCGGATGCACCGTTCTGCCGAACATAACCATATCAATTTCAGCCGTCTTTACAACAAAGTCAACAAGGAATCTTCCGAATACCATACCTGCCGCCGTTCCTATAAGGGTAAGTATCACCGTTTCCCTGAACACATACATTGATACTTCCTTATCATAGAAGCCAAGCACCTTGAGCGATGCGATCTCCCTTATACGCTCGTTTATATTGATGTTCGTAAGATTATAAAGCACTATAAACGCAAGCGCACCTGCACTCACTATTAGAACCACTATTACAAAAAGCAGTGATTTGAGCATAGAACTGAATGTTCCCGCAACGCTTGTCTTGAAGCTCACTCCCATAACTCCGTCTATCTTCATAAGTTCCTGTGCAAGCTCGTCCCTGTCACTTTCGGTCATATCGTCGCCGTCCTCAGAGTTGAAGAAGAAGCAGTTATACGGCAGTCCTTCCTCGCCGCTAAGCTCCTTGTACAGCTTTTCCGTGATATACACATAGTGATGGGCGTAGTTTTCGCATATCTCGGTTACCGTTGCCGTAACTCTTTTTGTGTCGGCAAGTGCAAGCGTTATTGTATCGCCCTTCTTTATACCGCCGAGCAAAGATGCCAGCTTCTCGTTTATTATAACGCCGTCGTCGGTTACCGTGTACTGTTCGCCTGTCCGTCTGTCCTTTACCGTCACAAACTGTGCGATGGTTTCGTTGTCTGCTCCGCCGAATATATACGCTTCTGTGCTTTTCTTACCGTTATATACCGTTATCTGCTTTTGATATATCTTGTTGCCATCGCAGTCATAACGCTCAAGCATCTTTCCTATCTTAGCTGTCTGTTCGTCGGTCACGGTATTGTCATAAGCAGTAATACCGGTATAATTGCTTATCTCGCCGAACTGCTTTTGCAGAATATCGTTTACGCTGTCATACACGCCGAATCCCGTCAGCACAAGCGCCGTACAGCCTGCAATGCCCACTATCGTCATAAGCATTCTTCTCTTGTAACGGAATATATTACGCATCGTTACCTTATAGCTGAACGAAAGCCTGTTCCATATAAAGCCTATGCGTTCAAGCAGTATCTTCTTACCGCTCTTTGGCGTTTTCGGCCGCATAAGCGCCGCAGGACAGTCGTGAAGTATGCCGCCGCACGAGAAATAAACTGTAACAGCAGTAAGCAGTACAGATACCCCTGTGGTACATATCATAAGTATATAATCATACGGCAGAAGAATATCGGGGATAACGTACATCATTCCGTATGCGGTAATAATGATTGCCGGGAATATCTTCATTCCCACAAGCATACCCGATAAAGCGCCCGCCGTTGCCGCTGTCAGCGCATAAAGCAGATATTTGAATATAATAGCGCCGTTTTTATAGCCAAGCGCCTTGAGCGTTCCTATCTGGGTACGCTGTTCCTCTACCATTCGTGTCATCGTGGTAAGACATACAAGCGCCGCCACCATTACAAAGAACAGAGGGAACACCATAGCTATATTGCCTATTCTTTCGGCATTCTGACCGTATTCACTGTAACCCGGATTATCATCACGGGTAAACAGATACCACTCCGGTTTACTCGTCTTTTCGAGCTTTTCCCTGCCGTCGTCTATCTTCTTCTGAGCATCGGCAAACTGCTTGTCTGCATCGGTTTTTGCCGTTTCAAGTGCTGTCTTGCCATCGTTATACTCCTTCAGACCCTTTTCATAATCGGCATAATTCTTGTCATATTCCGCTTTACCGCTGTCATACTTTGCCTTGCCTGAAGCGTACTGAGCATAACCTGCGTCATACTGTGCCTTTCCTGCGTCATACTGTGCCTTTGCGCTTTCGTACTGTGCCAGTCCGCTTGTGTACTGAGAATATCCGTCCTCGTACTGCTTTTTTCCGTCCTCATATTTGGCATAACCGATTTCGTACTGCAGCTTTCCGTCATTATATTGCTTAAGCCCGTCATTATACTGCTCAAGTCCGCTTTCATACTGTTTCTTCTGCTTGTCAAGCTCCGCCTGCGAGCTGTCGAGCAGCTTAACTCCGGAATCATAAGCCTCTTTGGTGATATTACCCTTCTTGTATGAATCCTCCAGCGTTTCACGGCTCGTATTTATAATCGCCTGCTGACTTGTTATCTTTGTGTTTGCATCGTCAAGCTGAGCCTTGCTCGACTTCAACTGTGAGTCTGCGTTTTCAAGCTGTATTTTAGCTGTAACAAGCTGTATATAGCTTTCATCAAGCGTTTTCTTTCCGTCTTCAAGCTGCAGCTTCGTTTCGTCCAGCTTTTTCTTTGTGCTGTCAAGCACATCTTTTGTCGCCGTCAGAGTAGCCCCGTTAGTGTCAAGCTCCTTTTTAGCCTCATCAAGCTGCTTTTTCGATTCCTCAAGCGTTTTCTTGCCGCTTTCAAGCTGAGGCTTTGCTTCGTCAAGCTGTTTTTTTGCGTCTGACAGCTTCTTTTCGTTTTCGCCTATCTTCGCATATGCCTCGTTCTTCTTTTTATCAAGCTCCTTCTGCCCGTCGTCAAGCTTCTTCTTTGCGTCGCCTGCTATTTCGTCAAAACGTTCTTCTTCTCTTACATCCGCTATTTTCTGTATCTTCTTTTCAAGAGCGTCACGGGCGTCCTCATATTCATCGCTGTAACAGCTGTACTGCTTTAGCTCGTCCGAGTTTATCATAACCTGAGTATATACCTCTGTCTTGAAACAGCTTTCCGGTATATAACAGATCATATAGACTGAACCGCTTCCTATGGTCGTGTTTCCACGCTCCACGTCGGATATATACATAGGCGATGCGAATTTTCCGACTATAGTAAATTCCTTGACCGACAAAGTCCCATCTATATCCGTGTCTTCATCGCCGCACAGCGTCAGCTTGTCCCCGACTTTATAATGAGCAAGCAGTTTACCGCTGTCGATAACGCACTCGTTTTCTTCTTCGGGAAGTCTGCCGTCAACTATCTGTAAAGAGCTGTACGGATTGTTTTCACCCGTTTTGTCAAGAGAATATACCCTTGCGACCTTCTTTTCGCCAGCATCCGTGTTGACGTATGCGTCCGTGAAATATCCGGGATAAATATCAACATCCGGAAGCCCTTTTTTCAAAGCGTCTATATCGTTATCGTCAAATCCGTATGTAGATACCAGCCTGATATCCGACAGTGATGTCCTGTCGTAATAATGATCCGACGATACCTTCATCGCAGGAGCGCTCTGCAGAAGTCCCGCAAAAAATCCTGTGCCGATAGCGATTATACCGAATATCGAAAGAAAACGGCTTTTCGTTTTCTTCATCTCGGCAAACGCATTTTTCAGCATTGCATTTTTCATATCCGTTCCCTTTCCCCGCTTACCACTCTATTTCTTCAACGGGTGTCGGATGCTCGTTTACGACTATTTCGCTCACCTTACTGCTTTTCATATGTATGACTCTGTCAGCCATAGGGCATATCGCCGTATTATGCGTTACGAGTATTACAGTCATATTTTCACTGCGGCAGGTGTCCTGAAGCAATTTCAGTATCATCTTGCCGGTGTTGTAATCAAGCGCACCCGTAGGCTCGTCGCACAGCAACAGCTTGGGCTTTTTTGCAAGCGCTCTCGCTATAGCCACTCTCTGCTGTTCACCGCCCGAAAGCTGAGCCGGGAAGTTGTTTATTCTGTCGGTAAGTCCGACCTTTTCCAGTATCTCTACAGCAGGGATATAGTCCTCCACCGTCTGAGTAGACAGCTCAATATTCTCCTTTGCCGTAAGGTTCGGGATGAGATTATAGAACTGGAATATAAAGCCTATATCGTATCTTCTGTAGTCGATAAGCTCTTTTCTGCTGTAACCGCTTATCTTACTTCCGTCTACATAAAAACTTCCCGATGTAGCGGTATCCATACCGCCCAATATATTAAGCACCGTAGTCTTGCCCGAACCGCTCGGTCCTACGATTATTGCAAATTCGCCCTTTTCAATGTCAAAGCTGACCTTATCGTTTGCGTTGATTATTATATCGCCCATACGGTACTGCTTTGTAATATCGCTCAGCGTAACAAAACTCATTGTAATTCCTTGCAACCTTTCGTCCGTTGTTTCCTGAAATCGTCACTCTATTAAATTATACCATTTTTCACGCTACAATTCAACAGCCGTTCTATATTTATTTATAGTGTATTCCGACATTTTTAACTCCCTTTAAATTTCAATGCCGTTAAAATAAAAATTATTCTCATTTTACTTGACAAACGCATTTGCTTATGCTACAATATCAATCGGAAAAATCCCTTATCAAGAGCGGTTTACATTTTCTGCATTAAAATGCAGATTGGGAGTCAGGCTCCGTAAACCCAGCAACCGTTTCGCTTGAGCTTTCTTTGCGAAAAATGGTGCTAATTCCTACGGCACGGCAAGGGCTGTGACCGAAAGATGAGGAGCAGGCAGTCAGCAAGCTCCGAATGGGGCTTTTTTTAATGCAGTTTTACGCAGGTATATGCGTATGGGATACGGTTTAAAACCGCTATATGAAAGGAAAAATCAATGGCAAAATACTTATTCACTTCCGAAAGCGTAACAGAGGGTCACCCCGACAAGATCTGCGACAGGATCTCAGACGGTGTGCTTGATGCAATATTAGCACAGGACAAGAACGCCCGTGTAGCCTGCGAAACCTGCGCCACAACAGGTATGGTTCTGATAATGGGCGAGATTACGACAACGGCAAACGTTGACATTCCTGCAATAGCAAGAGATGTCATAAAGGAAACAGGCTATGATAACAGCGACTACGGCTTTGACTTCAAGACCTGCGCTATACTCACGACCCTTGACAAGCAGAGCCCCGATATAGCTATGGGCGTTGACAACGCTCTTGAGGGCAGAGATAACAATGAATTTGACACAGGTGCAGGCGATCAGGGTATGATGTTCGGCTATGCGTGTGATGAAACCAAGGAGCTTATGCCCCTTACGATTTCCCTTGCTCACGCACTTTCAAAGAAGCTCACAGCAGTAAGAAAGTCAGGCGAGATACCCTATCTTCTCCCCGACGGAAAGACGCAGGTAACGGTAGAATATAACGAGGACGGCACTCCCTCAAGAATTGACACTGTCGTTGTTTCCTCGCAGCACAAGGCTGATGTTACGCAGGAACAGCTCAGAGCCGATATTATCGAAAAGGTTATAAAGACTACCGTTCCCGCTTCACTGCTTGACGAGAACACTAAGATGCTGATAAATCCCACAGGACGCTTTGTAGTAGGCGGTCCTCAGGGCGACAGCGGTCTTACGGGCAGAAAGATAATAGTAGATACATACGGTGGTGTCGGCAGACACGGCGGCGGCGCATTCTCGGGAAAAGATCCCACAAAGGTTGACCGTTCAGCCGCTTATGCCGCAAGACACGTTGCAAAGAACATTGTAGCCGCAGGCATAGCAAAGCGTTGCGAAGTTGAGCTTGCGTATGCTATCGGCGTTGCACAGCCCGTATCTGTCTTTGTTGATACATTCGGCACAGGCATAAAGCCCGACAGCGAAATTTCAGCCGCTGTAAGCAAGGTGTTCGACCTTCGCCCCAGTGCGATAATCAGCTCACTGAATTTAAGAAATACAAAGTACAGACCTCTTGCCGCTTACGGTCATATGGGACGTACAGACCTTGACGTTGCTTGGGAAAAGACAGACAAGGTTGACGAGCTTAAATCAGCACTTGATATAAAGTAATCAGCATATAACACTAAAGCCGTTACGGAACACCGCAACGGCTTTAGTTATACCTATTGACAATTTCACAACAGGAGTATATAATATATAATATATAATCGCATTATATTTTAGCTATTATAAGCGCACATATACTTATTATATTTTCACAGGAGGATAAAAATATGGAACAATCAAGAAAAAGAAAAGCAAAAGAAAACAAGCCTGTTTTAGCAATTTGTTACGATTTTGATAAAACACTTTCACCTGATGATATGCAAGCACAAGGCTATATTCAATCAGTTTACAAAGAAGATGTTGCATCGTTTTGGCAAGAATCTAATAAACTTGCCGAAGATAATGAAATGGACACGAATTTAGCATATATGTTCATGATGGTTCGTGAAGCCAGAGGAAAAATTGTGCTAACAAAGGAAAGCCTGCAAAAATACGGCTCAGAAGTAAAATTATTTCCCGGTGTTGATACATGGTTTAAACGTATAAAAGATTACGGCGAAAAAAACGGAGTGATAGTTGAACATTACATCATTTCGTCCGGCTTAAAAGAAATGATTGAAGGAACAGAAGTAGCAAAAGAAGGCTCTTTTGAAAAAATATACGCCAGCTCGTTTATGTTTGATGACAGAAATGTTCCGATATGGCCTGCCCAAGTTATTAATTATACTAACAAAACGCAGTTTCTTTTTCGAATTGAAAAAGGTATATTAGATGTCAACGATTCAGGTGTAAATGACTTCTTTGCGCCTGAAGATATCAGAGTTCCTTTTAGAAATATTGTATATATAGGCGACAGCGATACCGATATACCTTGCATGAAATTAGTGAATTCTTATGGCGGTCATTCAATCGGCGTATTCAATAATGATACTTTTGACAAAACTAAAGTGCATAAAATGCTGCATGATAAACGTATCAAATATTATGCTCCTGCTGATTACACAGAAAATTCGCAACTGGATCATTTGATAAAAGCAATCATCAATAAAACTGTTGCCAATGAATTGCTGGAAGAAATCCACTATAAATGTAAAGAAGAACAAAACTCATGCGATAATGATAAGATTGATCAAGAAAACAAACGTAAAAAACTTGATTTAATCGTTTCGTTAAATGGAAGCTGTTCTTTTTCCACTACACATACAATTATCAAAGAACTATCGGAAATCAAAGTTGATCTTTGGGAACAGGATGAAATAAACACACTGTTGCAAATTGCTTTAGAAAACAATCAAGTACGATACATTTTAAACGATCTGGATGTTAAGTTCTTTTATAAACAAGTAATAAAACAATTAAACAAGCCAAACGAAAATTCAAAATCAATAAAACAATTATTTGAATCCAACGGAGAACAGAAATGACACATATACGCCCCGCAGCCGAGTCCGATGCTTCACGCATCGCAGAAATAATCGTCACAAATTACAGGGTAAATTTCTACCCGTTTTTCAGAAATGACACCTTTTACTTCGGTGAACTGAACGTCCTTGACACTGCCAAAGAATATTCCGCAGGCTCAGCCGCACTTAAAAACACATTTGTCTATGACGACGGTGTAATAAAAGGCATTATACGCATTTCGGGCAATGAGGTCGAAAAGCTGTATGTAGAGCCGCTTTTTCAGAATCAGGGCATAGGCGCAGTGCTTCTCGGTTACGCTATCAACAATTTTGCCGTCAATGAGCTGTGGGTGCTTGAATACAACAAGCGTGGAATTGATTTTTATCGCCGCAACGGATTCAGCCTTACCGGCGAAAAAATCACAGAATACGAATTTGTGCCGCTTTTAAAGATGAAAAGAGAATGAGCCAAAAGCCGTTACGGAACACCGCAACGGCTTTATTTTTTGCAAAATTCCAACATATTTTACCGCCGTCATCGGAGGTTACGCAATTCTCCGCCATTCAGATAAGCAAATTTGAAGCGCAACATTGCCGCCCGCCGTTTTGCTATCCTGCGG
>ERZ1026943.992-NODE-992-length-12479-cov-4.138764_pt1 | contig 12479 bp, 10 predicted proteins | sample MGYA00519461_ERZ1026943 | MGnify/ENA primary metagenome ERZ1026943 (study PRJEB26926, sample SAMN06164617) | human gut metagenome | biome: ENVO:00009003; feature: ENVO:2100002; material: ENVO:00002003 | host: Homo sapiens | place: USA | collected 2012 ...
GGCTCGGAGATGTGTATAAGAGACAGATGCAACCCCCTGCGAGGTTGCATCTTGGTTGGGCCGGCCGGATTTGAACCGACGCAATGGAGGAGTCAAAGTCCTCTGCCTTACCGCTTGGCGACGGCCCAGCAAAAGAAAAGACCGCGCAGCATAATCACTGTGCGGTCTTTGGTGGGGTGCCTAGAGAGATTCGAACTCTCGGCCTCCAGAGCCACAATCTGGCGCGCTAACCAACTGCGCCATAGGCACCATAGAATGCGCCCGAAGGGACTTGAACCCCTGGCCCACTGCTTAGAAGGCAGTTGCTCTATCCACCTGAGCTACGGGCGCGCACGGGTCAGTTCCTGTTGTCTGGGAACATGCTGCGAGAATTATAATATCACATGGGGCGCATTGTGTCAATAGTAAAGTTCAATTTTTTTGAACTTTTTTATTTGTGTTTTTATCGGGGCTTTCTGCCCGGCTTTTAATAGATTCCTGCCGGGGCCTGGGTGTTTACGAAATACAGCTCGTACCACAAAATAAAGGAATAGAAGCTCCAAATCTTGGTCATGTTCTTGGCCTTGCCCGCCTTATGATCATCCAGCAGGCGCATGATTTCGTCCACATTAAAGAACTTTTCGGCAACGGGGCCAGTGAACTTTTCCTTTACCATATTATAGTACTTATCTTCCCGCAGCCAGTCGTTCAGCGGCACGGGGAAGCCCAGCTTTTTGCGATGGGCAACGCTTTCCGGCAGCTGCTTCATGGCGGCACCGCGCAGAGCGATCTTGGTGGACTCTTTGCCGGAGCGGTATTTCTGCGGGATGGACAGTGCCACATCCAGCATGTTGCGGTCCAGGAAAGGCACGCGCAGTTCCAGGCTGTTGGCCATGCTCATGCGGTCGGCTTTCAGCAGGATATCATACAGCATCCAGGTGTGCATATCCACCCACTGCAGCTGGGTGGGTTCATCCAGACCCTGCACTTTATCAAAATAAGGCTTAAAGAACTGTTCCGGGCGGGGGCTGTGGTAGTTCTTTTTCAGGCAGCGGTCACGTTCAGCCGGGTCCAGGAAAACATAGTTGGCGCGCATATAGCGCTGCCAGGGTTCTTCTGCACCGCGCACCAGGAAGTGCTTGCCCTTAAAGTCCGGCAGTTTGGATGCCACTGCGCCTGCGGCCTTACGCAGCGCTTTGGGCACCTTATGCTCGTAATCCATAAAGTGAACCGCCTGGCAGTACATGGGATAGCCGCCAAACAGTTCATCGGCACCTTCGCCGGAAAGCACGACCTTGACGTACTTGCGGGCGTTCTGGGCCAAAAAGTAAAGCGGAACTTCCGCCGGGTTGGGCATGGGTTCATCCAGGTACCACTGGATCAGGCGGTTGGCTTCAAAGAACTGTTCGGCATCCACCTTATTGGCAATGCTGGGCACACCGATTTCCTTACTGAACTCCTGGGCATACGGCAGCTCGGAGTATTTTTCCTCCGCATAGCCGACCGAAAAGCTCTTGACATGCGGAGTACCCTTAGCAACCTCGTTGACCACAAAGCTGGAATCCACACCGGAAGAAAGGAAGCAGCCAACCTCAACATCGGCAATCTGGTGGGCTGCAACGCTTTCGGCAAAGGTATCGGTGATGATTTTTTCCCACTCTTCCAGGCTCTTGGAATCGTCCACATGGTACTTGATCTCATAGTAGCGTTCCACTGTCAGCTCGCCATTTTCCCAGGTAAACATACATCCGCTGGGCAGCTTGTAGACATTTTTGAACATGGTTTCCTCATTGGGGATATACTCAATGCTCAAATATTCCGGCAGGCGTTCCTCGTTTAGTTCCTTTTTGAAACCGGGATGAGCCAGAAAGCTTTTGATCTCGCTGCCAAACAGGAACAGACCATCCTGATTATAATAATAGAACGGTTTGATACCGAAGATATCCCGCGCACCAAACATGGTTTTGGTTTTCTGGTCCCAGATCACGAAGGTGAACATGCCGCGCAGTTTGCCGGGCAGCTGATTGCCCCACTGCTCATAGCCATGCAGCAGCACCTCGGTATCGGACCGGGTGGCAAAGGTATGGCCTGCGGCGATCAGTTCCTCGCGCAGGGTCTGGAAGTTATAGATCTCACCGTTAAAAATGCAGACAAGACTGCCATCCTCATTGAACATGGGCTGCTTGCCGCCCTCCAGGTCAATGATGGAAAGGCGGCGGTGGCCCAGGGCTACCTGGTCGTCCACATAGTAGCCTTCGCCGTCCGGGCCGCGGTAGGTGATCAGGTCCGCCATTCCTTTTACAATGCGGCGGGCGGTTTCCGCTTTATGGTTGCGCTCAGCAAAGCCGGTAATGCCACACATAGGCGCTTTCCCCTCTCTATATTATAATGGTTTGTTTTGTTACAGGCTGGCGTTTCTATGATTGCCAAAAGGGCGGCGGGTGCACAATGTGCGCCCCTACGGGGGCCAGCGATTTTATTTATAGTGTGTGATAGCTTTTATTCTATCATCAATCCCGCAGGCCCTTATTGCCATAGTAGCGGGCGGTTTTGCGGTAGTAGTTCAGCTGGCTGCGGATGTACCAGAGCCAGCGCTTCAGGTTCCAATCCTCTTTGCAGAACAGCTGGTGGGCACATTTGCCCTCTTTTTTCAGCTTATCCGCACGGGCCAGCAGATCCGGGTCCTTCAGGTATTTTTTGATCACGCCGTAGGGGGCAATCATCCACAGGCTCTTGGTATCGGCAATGGTCAGGCCAAGTTCCTTGTGCTCCAGCACATCCTCCACCAGCCACTTGGACAGGTTATACCCTGCCGCGGTGACAAAGTAGCTGGAACGGCCCTGACGGGGGTTCATCTCAAACATCTTGTACTCGCCGGTGCGGGCGTCGTACTTGATGTCCATATTGGCAAAGCCTTCCCACTGCATATCTTCCAAAAAGTTTTTCAGCTTTTCCAGCAGGGCAGCATCATTGTATTCGGGGTCAGACAAGATGGCCGCATAGTTGCCGATGCCTTCGGGGGTCTGCTCTTCCAGCAGGGGGCGGCCCAAAGCCATCAGCTTGACTTTGTGGTCCAGGCCGCAGTAGGCGTTCAGCACACGCATGCAGTTGTCATCGCCGGGGATATACTCCTGCAGAATCAATTCGTCCTGGTAGCTGCTGCCGTAAACGGCGGCGGTGATGGCGTCAAATTCTTCGCGGTTATTGGCAAGGAACACCTTTTTCTTGTGGGGGAAGGTGCAGTTCCAATACGCCGGGGAATTGCTCGCCTTGATGATAACGGGGAACGCAAACGGCAGTTCTATATTTTTATAGTTCTGCGCATTGCAGGTTGCCGTTTTGGGGTAGCTCAGGCCGTGTGCTTCGCAGGCACGGTAAAAGTTTTCCTTAATATCCAGGTCCAGCACGGTTTGCAGTTCCGGGCAGGCAAAGTGGTAATAGGGTTTCAGGGCATCGCGGTGGCGGCCCATCAACACGGTGTAACCGTCCGCGCAGGAAACCAGCACCAGCGGCTTGTCCGCATGGGCTTTTGCGTAATCGGTCAGCGTTTTTACAAACGTTTCATCGTTTTCCAAATCAGGTTCCAGCACGGCAATTTTTACAAGATTGGTGTTGGAAGTTGCAACCAGCGCACCCTTGCAGATGGCCACGCTGCGCACGCCATACTGCTGGTAAAAGCTGCGTGCCATACCATAAACATTGGCATCGCTGCCAAGAAGTACCGGTAAAAAATCAGACATAATACCAAACCTTTCCCATTTTGGTTATTCTTTATTTTACCGCCATTGCCACCACATGTCAAACGGCAATATCGCCTGCTTTGGGGGTGCGGGCACGGCGTTTTTTGTCTGCGCGGGCGAAAATTCCAGCAGCATTCGCCGCAAAATGCTTTTCTTTACGGCGCGAACCGTGTATAATAGGGCATATCGTACAAACAGTACCGGTTCCCGCCGGGGCAAGAAAGTAATAACCTGCGGTTTGTTTTTAACTCCGCAGCCAGTTGAGGATTATAACCATGTGTGGAATTGTTGGCTTTGTCGGCGCACGCGCCGACATGCAGGAAATTTTGCAGGGCATGATGGATGCCATCGCCCACCGCGGCCCCGATGGCCAGGGCCAGTTTATTGAAGGCCCGGCAGCCCTTGGCCAGCGCCGCCTTTCCATCATTGACCTTGAGGGCGGCAAACAGCCCATGTTCAATGAGGACCAGAACCTCGCCGTCATCTTTAACGGCGAGATCTACAACTTCCAGGAGTTGACCGCCGAATTGATGCGCGCCGGGCACACCTTCGCCACCCGGTCCGACACCGAAGTTTTGCTGCACGGGTACGAGCAGTGGGGCAAGGAGATGCTGCAAAAGCTGCGCGGCATGTTCACTTTTGCCATCTGGGACCGCAAGAACGAAACGTTGTTCTGCGCGCGCGACCATTTTGGCATCAAGCCGTTCTATTATTACCAAAACGATGCCGGAGAGCTGCTGTTTGGCAGCGAGATCAAAAGCTTTTTGGCCCACCCCGGCTTCAAGAAAGAGCTGAACGAAGAGCAGCTGCCGCTGTATCTTTCCTACCAGTATTCCCCCGGGGAGGATACCTTCTTCAAGGGCGTTAAAAAGCTGATGCCCGCCCACTGGCTGGAATGGAAAGCCGGGCAGCTGACGGTGCAGCGCTACTGGCAGCCCAAGTTTGACCCCGATGATTCCCGCACACTGGAAGAATGGGAGGACGAGATCAGCGCGGCGATGAAAGAGAGCGTGCAGACACACAAGATCGCCGATGTTGAGGTTGGCAGCTTCCTTTCTTCCGGCGTGGATTCCAGCTACATGGCCGCGCTGGCCCATGTGGACAAAACATTCACCGTTGGCTTTGCCAACAAGCAGTATGACGAAACCGACTATGCACAGGAGTTTTCCAAGCACATCGGGGTCAAGAATTACGCTTACCGCATTACGCCGGAGGAATACTGGGCCAACCTGGGCAAGATCCAGTACCACATGGATGAGCCTCTGGCGGATGCCGCTTCGGTCGCGCTGTACTTTGTCAACCGCGAAGCATCCAAGCAGGTCAAGGTCTGCCTGTCCGGCGAGGGCGCCGATGAATTTTTCGGCGGGTACAACATTTATAAAGAGCCGTTTACCGTAACCTGGTATGACAAGATTCCCCTGCCCATCCGCCGGGCCATCGGCGCGGTGGCGGACCTGCTGCCGCCGGTGCATGGCATCAACTTTTTGGTGCGCCGCGGCAAGCCGCTGGCGGAGCGTTACATCGGCAACACCAACCTGATGGATGAGCACCGCAAGAAAAAGTTGCTGAAAAACTACCACCCCGGCAAGCTGCCCACCGACCTTTCCCGCCCGTACTTTGAGCTTTCCAAAGGGCAGGACGCTGTGACCCAGATGGAAACCTGCGACCTGAACCTGTGGATGGTGGGCGATATTCTGCTGAAAGCCGACAAGATGAGCATGGCCAACAGCCTGGAGCTGCGCGTGCCGTTCCTGGACCGCAAAGTATTTGAACTGGCAAGTCATATTCCGACCAAGTGCAAGGTGAACGCCAACCAGACCAAGATTGCGATGCGCGGTGCGGCAGAAAAGACCATTCCCGCCAAAACGGCAGACAAAAAGAAGCTCGGCTTCCCTGTTCCGGTACGCGCCTGGCTGCGGGATGAGCAGTATGCGGGCATTGTGCGCAAGGCATTTAACACCCCCGCCGCGGAGCAGTTTTTCCGCACAAAAGAGCTGAATGCCATGCTGGACCAGCATATTTCCGGCAAGCGGGATAACTGGCGGCAGATCTGGTGCATTTTTATGTTCTTAGTCTGGTACGATGAATACTTTGTAAAACGCTGAGGTGATAACAACATGCTGTTAAAACAACTGCTGAAAAATCTGGACTATACACTTGTTCAGGGCTGCCTGAATACCGAAGTGACTGACATTTACTATGATTCCCGCAAGGTAACGCCGGGCGGTCTGTTTGTCTGCATCGTCGGTACCCAGCGGGACAGCCATGATTACGCCGCGGATGTTGCCGCCAAAGGCGCCGCCGTGCTGGCCATCCAGCACGATCTGCCCGCCGAGGTGCTGGCCGCTTTGCCGGATGTGACCGTGGTCAAGTTCGAGAGCACCCGTTACGCCATGGCGCTGCTTTCCACCGCCTATTTTGGCCGTCCCGCGCTGGAAATGACGATGGTTGGCGTGACCGGCACCAAGGGCAAAACCACCACCACCCACATGATCAAGGCTGTGCTGGAAGCCGCAGGTCACAAGGTCGGCATGGTCGGCACCAACGGCGTGTATTACCCCGGCCACCACTATGACCTGAACAACACCACCCCCGAGAGCTATGAGCTGCAAAAGATCCTGCGCCAGCTGGCGGATGCGGGGTGCGATGCCTGCGTGATGGAAGTTTCCAGCCAGGGCATTATGATGGATCGCGTGGCGGGCATCCATTATAAAGTGGGCGTGTTCACCAACCTGTACCCGGACCACATCGGCCCCGGCGAACATTCCAGCTTTGAGGAATACCGCAGCTGGAAAGGCAAGCTGTTCCAGCGCTGCGATGTCGGCGTGGTAAACGCCGATGACCCCAACACCGAAGCATTGCTGGAAGGCCACACCTGCAAGCTGGTTACCTATGGCATCCATGCCCCCAAGGTAGATTACCGCGCCAGCGAGCAGTACCGCCTGCTGCGCAACAAGGAGATGCTGGGCGTTGAGTTCACCCTGACCGAGCCGGACGGCCACACGCTGGACGTACAGGTGGGCATGCCGGGGCTGTTCAGTATTTACAACGCCCTGGCCACCATCGGCGTGGGCAAGGTGCTGGGCCTTGCGGATGCCCCCATCCACGAGGGATTGAAAAAGGCTTTGGTCAAGGGCCGTGTGGAGCTGGTGCCCATCAGCCACAAGTTCACCATCCTGATCGACTATGCCCACAACGAAGCCGCCACCGAAAGCCTGATTGAAACCCTGCGGGAGTACAACCCCAACCGTCTGGTCGTGGTGTTCGGCTGCGGCGGCAACCGCAGTAAGTTGCGCCGTTACGGCATGGGCGAAGTGTGCGCCAAGTTGGCGGATTTCAGCATCCTGACCGAAGACAACAACCGCTTTGAAAAAGTGGAAGATATTATCGCGGACATCAAAACCGGCATGGCCAAGGGCAACCCGGACGCCAAGTATGTGGAAATTCCCGACCGGCTGGATGCCCTGCATTACGCCATTGACCACGCGCAGGAGGGCGACCTGATTGCCGTAATCGGCAAAGGCCACGAAGCCTACCGTGACCGCGAGGGTGTTAAAACGCCGTTTTTGGAGCGCGAGCTGATTGAAGAGTACGCCGCTGAAACTGGGGTAGAATAAGACTCCATCAGTAATCAAAATACAAATATTTATTAAAAATGGCTACCCTCTTATTGCTTGAGAGGGTAGCCATTTTCTTAAAAGTTACTCATAACATATAACATCATTTTCAATTTCGCGTATTGTTTCGGGCGGTATATCTTTCATTTCATATGTATAGACCGTATTTAAGCGCGGATTAAATATGCCTATTTTATCTATCTTTTTAAACTCTTTTTTGCCGGAGTGCTGCCCCATAATCCAATACATCAGTAATTGTAAAGTATGTTTGCTGTTTGGTTTTGCTTTTGATACCTTAAAATCCCAAAGAGTATCGCTGGTTAAATAATCTCCATCGCCTGAACTAACCATTTTGCTATAGCCATTTTGTTCAAACGTAAAACCATCTTTTACTATAGGTCCATATTCATTCCAAAATTTCAAACTCCGAATTACCATGATCTGAATGTTTCTAATGGTGTTCTCGTCCGGTCTCGTATTATCTGCATCTTTTGCAAGCGCTGCGACTGCCACATTCCTTTTCCAAACATCGAATGTTGCTAACTTGCAGGCGCTTATAATGGATGCATCATCTATCCCGTTTATTGCAGACAAATAGTTTTCTGCTTCCTTTTGGGCCCCCGGTCGTCCCCCAATTATGTTTGCAATCATTGCTCCATAACACGAAATCCTAAAAGCCTCTTTCTTATCAACCCCCATCATGTATCGTGTCAAATAGTCAACTGTCAACCCCACTATCGTTGCATGAACATTCTCTTCTTCTCGCAAAGTCTTTTCATCTTTTAGCTCACACACATGTAATAGCGAAGGTTTCAAATATCCACCACGAGGTTGCTTTACCATAGCGATTCTTGCTGTTACCGAATACATACTTTCTCCTTTCTTTGTTAAAATGTTTTACATCTTCCAAATGCCAAATTACAGACAGCTTTCACAATATAATCGCAAAATTTGCTTTATTTATGTTTATTATATCACATATCTAGTTCTTTGAAAAGTGTTATAAGTTACTATTCCTCATTTTCCACCTATACCATTGTAATATGCACGGCCCTGCTTTTCTTTTGCGCAAAATTGTGGTATACTGTCTGTGTATGCTAAAAAGTATACACAAAATTCAAACCGAACCACTGCGGAAAGGAGGCCGGTTTGATGACCACACAACCACCTGACCGGCTTTTCCGCCCGGTCAGCCCAGCAGCACAGGCCAAGGGCGAGCGTGTGTTCTGCGCTGCCGTGGCGCTGCTGCTGGTTTTATCGGAGGTATTCAGCTCCAACATTCAAAACACACTGCCCACATTCAGCCATGTGTGCCGCATTGCCTTAACCGTTACGGCGGCGGTGCTGCTGGTTGCCAAAAGCCTGCTGCTGACCCAGTGGCAAACCAAACAACAGGCGCTGACGGCTGCCGCGTTGGCCGCTTTTGCGGTGTTTACCACCGCATACGGGCACGACCAATGGTTTTTGTTTGCCGTTTTGCTTGGCATTGGTGCCAAGGATGTTGATTTGCGCCGGGTGCTGCAGGTCTACCTTGCCGCAGCGGCTGGCGGGCTGCTGGCGGTGCAGCTGCTGCACGCCGCAACGCCGCTGGTGCCCTACCTGTACTACTGCCGCAACTGGGATTACGGCTATGGCCATTACAACGGGTACGGTGCCCGGCTGGCCGGTGTGTTTTTTGCCTGGGGCTGGCTGCGTTGGCCGCGCCTGCGCTGGTGGGACTGGGGCAGCCTACACGCTGCTGGTGCCCGGCTGCCGCGGGGCAGGCATTGCCATGGTACTGCTGCTGGTTTTGTTTTTGCTGCAGCGTGCCCTGCCTGCCTTTTTTGAAAGCCGCATCTGGCATGGCATGGCCCTGGCTGCCGCACCGCTGGCGCTGGGGTTCAGCCTGTTGGCCGGGCGGCTGTTTGACCCGGATCATCCCACCGCCACCCCGCTGCTGGACAAACTGAACGGCCTGCTTTCCGGCCGGTTCGAGATCTGGCACCATGTGTTCTGGGGGTATCCCCTCTACCACCCGGAGCAGGACGGGGTGCCCGGCTGGTACCATGATGCCATGCCCAAGGCCGTTACCCTTTTGGGTGGCCTTGCCACTGATGGAGACGAGCACCACGCCATTGATAACTCTTTCCTTGCCATCCCGATGAACAAGGGCGTGTTGGGCGCTGTGGTGATTGGGGTCATCTTTTTGCTGTTGGTGTGGCGGCTGTGCCAAAACCGCTGCACGGGCGAAACTTTGTTTTTGACGGTGATCCTGGTTTACTTTTTGATGGAAAACAAATGCTTTTTGTTCTCCGCCGACCCCTTCATTCTGCTGCTGCCCGCAGCGCTGTTTCCCGCAAAGGGCAAGCCTCTGCCGGTCGTCTGCCCGCCGGTAACACGAGGGTGTATCTGAAAAGAATAGAAAAGCTGCCTGAACCTGTTTGCAATGTGCAAACGATCCAGGCAGTTTTATTTTTATCCAATTTGTTTTTTGTCAAAAGCGGGCTTATCTCACAGCTCGCTGAGGATATTGCCGTCAATGGAGATGGTGATGACCTGCCACGGGATGAACTTGCCGCTGTTCTGCAAGGCCACCTTGGCGGCGCGTTCCAGCCCGCCGCAGCAGGGCACTTCCATCCGCACCACCGTCACGCTCTGGATGTTGTTTTCGCGGATAATCTGGGTCAGCTTTTCGCTGTAATCCACATCGTCCAGCTTGGGGCAGCCCACCAGCGTGATATGGCCGCGGATGAACTTTTGATGGAAGTTGGCGTAAGCATAGGCCGTGCAGTCCGCTGCAATCAGCAGTTTGGCCCCATCAAAGTAGGGGGCGTTGACCGGAACCAGTTTGATTTGCACCGGCCATTGGGAAAGCTGAGACCGCAACACCGGCATGTCCTCCCCTGCCGGTTCCGGCTTATGCTGCATCTGGCGCATCTGGCTGCCGGGGCAGCCGTGGTGCATCTGCGGCGCAGGCTGGTGGAACACGCTGCGGGCCGCGCTGCCGGGGCAGCCGCCCAGCGGCTTTTGGGCGGCTGCGGCTTTCTGGCGCTTGTTTTCCTCCACAGCCTTTTCATCATAAGCGGCGGCTTCGCGCTCCACAAAGGTGATAGCGCCGGTGGGGCAATGGGGCAGGCAGTCGCCGAAGCCATCGCAGTAGTCATCCCGCATCAGTTTGGCCTTGCCGTTGACCATGGCGATAGCACCTTCGTGGCAGGCATTGGCGCAGGCACCGCAGCCGTTGCATTTATCGGTATCGATCTGGATAATTTTGCGAATCATAGAGGGTGTTCCTTTCTCCGCGCCGTTCAATGCCGTGCATTGCTGTGCGGCGCGCTGCTCTTTTCTTTTTGCTGTGCTTGTATTATAATGCCATCAGGCCAATAAATCTGTGGTTATAACCACAAAAAGCGAGGAATCCCATGGAAAAAACAGCCAGCACCCCCATCCAGCTTTTCCGTGGCATGACGGCGGACGAACTTGCCGCCCTGCGCGCCGCCCACTGCATCCGTGTGCAGCGTTATGACAAAAACGCTCTGATCTACCATGCGGGCCGTGTGGTACATGAGATCGGCATTGTGCAAAGCGGCAGCGTAAACGTAGAATCCAACGACCTGTGGGGCAACAAAAGCATTTTGAGCCATGTGGAAGCCGGGCAGGCGTTTGCCGAAACTTATGCCCTGTGCGGCGAGCCGCTGATGGTGGATGTAGCCGCCGCGGAGCCGTGCGAAATTTTATGGCTGGATCTTGTACCCATGCTGCAGCAGCAAAACACTGCCGCCAGCTGGTACCCCAAGTTTTTGCACAACCTGTTACTGCTTTCTATGCAGAAAAACCTGGCGCTCTCCCAACGCATCCGGTGCACCACACCAAAAAGTGCGCGTGGGCGGCTGCTGACCTATCTTTCCGCGCAGGCAGTGCGGGCGGGCAGCACGCATTTTTCCATCCCGTTTGACCGCCAGCAGCTGGCGGACTACCTGAACCTGGACCGCAGCGCACTTTCCAAGGAGCTGGGCAAAATGCGGGACGATGGGCTGATCCGCTGCCGCAAAAACGAATTTGAGCTGTGCGGAACGGAATAACGCCCCCTTATCCCCTATCCTTAAGGCAACACCGCACAATTCCCGCCTTGCGGCCTGCTTCGTCCAGCTTGTTGGCTTTCAACAGGCGGATCACTTCGGGGATATTGGTCTGGATGGGGCACCTCTGCTGGCAGCGCGGCTTTTTGCAGCCCAGACACTGGTTGGCTTCGTCCATGACATGTAGTGCCATTGTTTTTCCTTATTTTGCAACAAAGTTTCAACTCCGCGCACTTTTTATCCATACTTATATTATAATAGCACTACATGCGCCGTGTACGCATGCCCCATGGGCTGTATTTTGTACCGGCAAAGTAACGAAAAATCAACCGCTTTGCTGTGCATATCAGCAGCAATTTGCAGTTTTTGGTCCTGCCCCGCCAAACCCGCAAGGCTGGTGCCCGCCGGAATTTTTGCGTGCTTTAACAGCGGCAGCGCGCTGCGCTTTGCCCCCAGCACCAACAGGTACGGCGGCAGCGCGGGCAGGCCCGCGGCGGGCACATCCAGCACAGCATCCAGTACCAGTCGCCGCAGGCGGGCCGTGGGGTAGCGCTTGGTTTTCAGGCGGTCATACAGATCATTTACCGTTTCTGCTTCGCGGGCTGCGGCATACAGGCGGTTTTCCAGCCCTTCGCCCGCGCCGCGTAAGGTACTCAGCTGCTCCGGCGTTTTGGTGCGCAGCAAAGTCAGCACTGCGGTGCTGAACTTTTCCAGGTCCGCCAGCTGACCTTGTTCCGCGGCCTGGCGGTACAGCTCCATGGCTGCCTGCGGCACAAAGGGGCTGGCAGCCTTGATTCCTTGCGTATGCACCAACTGCCGGATATGGGAAGCCGAAGCCAGTGCCTGCCCCTGCACCTGGCCGGTCTGGGCGGTGCCGGTCTTTCCGGCGGCAGTCCCCTCGGAGGGGGCGGCCTGCCGGCCCGTTCCCTCTGCCACGACGCCCGCCAACAGCTCTTGCAGCTTTTCCGCCGTCTGCTCCGCGAACACCCGCCGGGACGAGCTATGTGCCAGCGGCGTGAGCTCTTCGCCCGTCGTCTCGTCCACGGTACACTCCACGAACTGTCTCTTATACACATCTCCGAGCC
>ERZ1026943.1006-NODE-1006-length-12369-cov-5.811109_pt1 | contig 12369 bp, 9 predicted proteins | sample MGYA00519461_ERZ1026943 | MGnify/ENA primary metagenome ERZ1026943 (study PRJEB26926, sample SAMN06164617) | human gut metagenome | biome: ENVO:00009003; feature: ENVO:2100002; material: ENVO:00002003 | host: Homo sapiens | place: USA | collected 2012 ...
GGCGAGCCGTTCCCGGCGCCGAGGGTCGGCCCGCTCGACCGGTTCAAGACCGGGCCGGTGAACACGATCTTTTATCGGTGGTTTGTCAAGTCCGGGCCGTTCACGGTCTCGGATGCGTGCATCGGCTGCGGCAAGTGCGCACTGAGCTGCCCGGTCAACGGCATCGACATCGTTGAGCGCCGCCCGCACTGGAACGGCGCGTGCACGCACTGCATGGCCTGCATCTGCGGCTGCCCGGTGTCCGCCATCGAGTACGGGCATAAGAGTCAGGGCAAGCCCCGCTACCAGTGCCCGGAATATAAATAAGAAACGATCCCTGCGCCGGACTTCCGACGCAGGGATCGTTCTTTTTACAGATAGCACTCCGGCCGCCGCTGCCTGAGGTACGGGCGCTTTTGCTCGCGCCAGAGCCGCGCCTCGGCGAGGTCGAGCTCCTGCACGATGAGCTGCACCTCGGGGAAAAACAGCAGGTCGCTGCCCGCGGCGGCGTCGCAGAAGGCGAGGGATCTTTTCAGGTTTTCGTCCATGCTCCCGGTCATGGACATCTGCGCCATGGCAAGCTTCATACGCACGCTCCTTTCATGCGTCCTGCACGGTCAGGCGCAGCACGTCCGGCCGCGCGTAGTGGCCGCACACGTCGAGCTCCATGCGGCTCGCGGGCACGCACTGCATATCGAGATCGGCGTAGAGAATGTCCTCGCTGTCCCACACCGGCTGCACGACATAGTGCCCGTAGGGGTCGACGATGCAGCTGCCGCCGCGGCAGGGGGTGTCGTTCAGGCGCGCGATCTCATCCGGGCAGTGCAGCCCGGCGGGGTAGTCCGCGCGGTGAAAGACCATGTCGCAGTTGATGAAATAGCACCGGCCCTCGAGCGCGATGTGCTGCACGGTGGCCTGCCACTCGGGGTTGTCGTTCGTGTTCGGCGAGATGTAGAGCGTCACGCCCTTTTCATACAGCGCCGTGCGCGCCAGCGGCATATAGCTCTCCCAGCAGATGAGGCTGCCCATCGGGCCCCACGGCGTGTCCACGACCGGGAAATACCCGCGGTCGGCGTCGCCCCAGACCACGCGCTCTGCCCCGGTGGGCTTGAGCTTGCGGTGCACGGGGGCGAGCGTGCCGTCCGGGCAGAAGATGAGGTTGGAGTTATAGAGCGTGCCCGTCACGCCGTCGCGCTCCGACACGCCGATGCTCACATACGCGCCCGCGGCCTTTGCCGCCGCGGCGAGGCGCTCCGTCTCCGGACCGGGTACGACGATGGAGTTGCCGCAGTACAGCTGCCAGTCCTTGCGGCCGTCTTCCTTGCGCGCGCCGACCGTGAAGCCGAACGTCATGCCGTACGGGTAGCCGGGGATGAACAGTTCCGGGAACACGATGAGCTCTGCGCCATGCTGCGCGCACTCCGCGATCAGGCGCACGGCCTTGTCCGTGCACGCGGTCTTGTCAAACAGCACCGGCGCCGCCTGCACCACGGCGATGCGGCACGTCGGTTTGAGATCTTTCATATGCCTGCCTCCCTGAAAGTGTTTTCTGCCCTTAAAATAACACGGCTTTGCTGGGAATTCAAGACGCAAAAACGCCCGCACGGTGTGCGGGCGTTTTCGGCAGCTTTTCAAAGACCTCGTAGAGTTTCGCCGCCGCAGCGGCGAAAGAAAGTCTGATCATTTTCTCCGGCGACATGCGCGGCGGAGAAAATACCGCTCGGCTCGCAAACGTGCGCGCACGGCGCGTGCGCTGCAGCGAGCCGCGATCTTTTCAAACGAGAGCCCAACGCAGTGGGTCTCGTTTGAGCGTGTCAAAACTCTGTTTGACACGCAAAAACGCCCGCACATCGTGCGGGCGTTTTCGGCTTGGCAATTTTCGCAAAAGGCTTCAGGCAGCCTTGGTCTTGTCTGGGACGAGCTTGTGCGCGATCAGGCACAGGAGCATCGTTCCGGCCATGTCGGGCAGCGTGTTGCCGACCGGAATGTCCACGGTCATGAGCACGCGGTAGAGCACGAAGCCCAGCACCCAGACGACGGCGTTGCACACATCGAGCCTGCCGCTCGCGCCGCCGCGTCGGAGCAGGAAGAAGTCCGTGATCTGGATGGCGATCATCGGCGCGAACACCGAGCCGATCAGGTACAGGAAGTTCGTGATGTCGTCCATCGGGAAGCAGATGGCGCAGACCGTGCCGATGACGGTCACGATGAGCGCGGCGTACTTGCCGTTGATCTTCTTCGACAGGGATTCGGCGGAGATGCCGGCGCTGTACGCATCGAGGAACGTCGTCGTGACGGTCGAGAGGATGAGGATGAGCAGCGCGGCCACGCCGAGGCCGGCCTTGACCATGATGAGCGCGATGTCGCCCTCGCCGGTGAAGATGGCGGCGCCCATGCCGATGACGTACATCCAGCAGCTCACGACGCCGTAGGTCAGCGTGCTCGAGAGCGTGGCGGCGAAGGGCTTTTCGGCCTCGCGCGTGTAGTCGGAGATGAGCGGCAGCCACGACAGCGGCATGGCCACGGCCAGCTCGACCGCTGCGCCGAAGCTTAGGCTGTCGTCCGGCGCGGTGACGGGCGTGCCGCCGCGGAACACCACCACGCACAGCACGATCGAGAGGATGAACAGCGCCGCCATGGCGATCTTGTTGATCCAGCCGAGGTTCTTGATGCCGACGGCGATCCACACCACGATGAGCCCGCCGATGACGAGACACCACACCCACTTGCCGATGCCGAGCACGGTGTTCGTGGCCAGTGCGCCATCATAGATCATGATGGCCGTCCAGCCGACGAGCTGCAGTACGTTGAGCGCGGCGAAAAACAGGCAGCCGATGCGGCCGAAGCTCAGCTCGACCGTGCCCATGGCGCTGCGGCCGGTGCGGCCGCCGATGAGGCCCGCGAAGAAGAACATCGCACAGCCGATGACGTGGCCGACGAGGATGGCGAGCAGACCCTTCGTGAAGCCGAGAGGCGCAAAGTACGTGCCCGTGAGGATCTCCGCGATGGACACGGCCGCGCCGAACCAGATGAGGCTGTTCTGGAAGCTGGAAGTCTTTTTCACGCTCAGGCCTCCTGCCGGTATTCCGGCTTCAGGTCGAACGCATGGTCCATCGGGCCGGAGCCTGCGCCGAGGTCGAGCATGGCTGCCAGCGCGCCGGAGAGATAGTCCTTCGCGCGGCGGACGGCCGTGTCGAGATCAAAGCCCTTGGCAAGGTTGGCCGCGATGGCGCTCGAGAGCGTGCAGCCGGTGCCGTGGGTGTTGGGGTTGTCGATGCGCTTGCCGTTGAACCACTCGTAGCCGCCGTCGCGGTACAGGAGGTCGTTGGCGTCGTTGAGCCGGTGTCCGCCCTTGCACAGGACGGCGCAGCCGTAGCGCTCGCTGATGGCTTTTCCGGCGGCGATCATGTCGTCGGGGGAGGCGATGGTCAGGCTCGAGAGCACTTCCGCCTCCGGAATGTTGGGCGTGAGCACGGTGGCAAGCGGCAGCAGCCGCGCCTCGAGCGTGGCGATGGCGTCCTCGGAGATGAGCCGCGCGCCGCTCGTGGCGACCATCACGGGGTCGACGACGATGTTTTGCGCCGCGTAGTGCTGCAGCCGCTCGGCGATGACCTCGATGAGGCCGGAGGATGCGACCATGCCGATCTTCACCGCGTCAGGCCGGATGTCGGTAAAGACGCTGTCGATCTGCTGGCCGAGAAATGCCGGGCTTACTTCAAAAATACCCTGTACGCCGGTCGTGTTCTGGGCGGTCAGCGCCGTGATCGCACTCATGGCAAATACGCCATTCATGGTCATGGCTTTCAGATCGGCCTGAATACCGGCGCCTCCGCTGGAATCGCTTCCGGCGATCGTTAATGCTGTTTTCATATTCTGTCTCCTTTTCAGCATCAATTTTGTTGAGCGACGGAAAGTGGTGCCCCCAATCCGCCGCTGTTTGTATGTTTGTCTGCGCCCGCGCGCAGGGAGTTACAGGTCCAGCGCCGTGCGCACGGCGGCTTTGAGCGCGCGCGTGGCGGCGGGGATGTCCGGCTGCGCGAAGATCGCACTCACGACGGCGACGCCGACAATGCCGCTGCCGGAAAGCCGGGCGACATTGTCCTTCGTGATGCCGCCGATGGCGATGACCGGGATGGACACGGCCGCACAGATCTCGCGCAGAGTGTCGTAGCTCACGGCGTTGGCGTCGGCCTTCGTCCCGGTCGGGAACACGGCGCCCACGCCGAGATAGTCCGCGCCCTCGCGCTCGGCCAGCAGCGCCTCGTCCACCGTCTGGGCCGACACGCCGAGGATCTTGTCCGGGCCGATGAGCGCGCGCACCTTGCCGGCCGCCATGTCGCTCTGGCCGACGTGCACGCCGTCGGCGTCCGTGGCCACGGCGAGCGCTACGTTGTCATCGAGCACGAACGGCACGCCGTACTGTTTGCACAGCGCCTTGAGCGCAATGGCTTCTTCTTTGAAATGCGCCTCGTCGAGTTCCTTCTCGCGCAGCTGCAAAAACGTTGCGCCGCCCTGCAGCGCCTGCTCAGCCTGTTCATAGAGCGTCTGGCCGTGCAGCCACGAGCGGTCGGTCACGGCGTAGAGCAGCAGAGATGCGTTATCGCAGTTCATACTTGGCTCCCTTCTCCAGCGCGTCGCCGGTCATGTTGAAAATGGCATCAATGATACGGTTGCGGTAGGTGCTGTTGCCGTCGCCGGGCTGCATGTTGGCCCAGCCAATCTCGCCTGCGAGACCCATCATGCACACGGCGGCCGCCGCGGCGGCGAGCTTGTGGTCGGGATTGGCGACCAGGAACGCCGTCATCAGCGCCGAGAGCTGGCAGCCTGTGCCGGTGATGCGGCTCATCTCCGCGCGGCCGTTGCGGATGCACCAGCAGCGCTCGCCGTCGCTCACGAGGTCGATCGCGCCGGTCACGGCGACGATGCAGCCGGCCCGCTGCGCAAAGGTCTTGACGAGCTGCACGCCGTCGTCGAGATTCGCCTCCGTCACGGCGTCGACCGCGTCGGCGTCCACGCCCTTGGTGCTGCCGCTGCCGGTGCAGAGCGTCTTGATCTCGGAGATGTTGCCGCGCACGGCGTCAAAGCGCACCTCCTGCATGAGACGGTTGGCCGTGTCGGTGCGCAGACGGCTCGCGCCCGCGCCCACGGGGTCGAGCAGGACGATGTGGCCCAGCTCGTTTGCCTTCTTCCCGGCGAGGAACATCGACGGGATGGTGTTTTTGTTGAGCGTGCCGATGTTGATGTTCAGCCCGCCGCAGATGCTCGTGATGTCCTCGACATCGTCGGCATCGTCGGACATGATCGGCGAGCCGCCGGCCGCCAGCAGAACGTTTGCCACGTCGTTGACGGTGACGTAGTTGGTGATGTTGTGCACGAGCGGTGTTTTCGCGCGCACGTTCTCGAGCATGGTCTTGAGCACTTGTTGCATAAATCATGACTCCTTTCCCGGAAGATCTGCACGAAAAAAACAGCGGCGCCCGTAAAGAGTGCTGCTGTTGCGGTCCGGCAGTATGAATCCCTACGTTGGCATTGTCCAAATCAGGTATGCGGGTCTAAGCGGATGCTTACTCTCAGCCGAGCGGCTCCCCGTGTTTGTTCACTTCATGATAGGACGAAACCGCCGGCTTGTCAAGGCAGGAATGTAAAATCTTCACCGCTTTGCGGCACGGGAACTTTACATGGTTGCGGTTTTAGACTTTACACGCGCTGTGTAAAACAGAAACGTGAGCTTGTAAGAGCCAAAATCTTGAATGTTACAGGAGGAAGAGATGAACCATTCCAAACGCATCGGGTCCCGCCTGCTGCCGCCCGCGCTTTTTCGCATTTGCTGCTGTATTTTGGTTGCAATCGGGCCTCCGGCATGATACAGTTAAAATGCCGTGTTGCAACTGCTTTTACACAAGGGCGGCTGCAGATTTTACACGGTGAGGAAGGAATACAGTTGTGCGGCAGGGGGCCGTGCAATGTTGTAGGAATCTAAAAAACAGGAGGAAGAAATGAAAACCAGAATGCACAATGGAAGCAGACTGCTGTCGCTGCTGCTGGCGGTAGTCCTTGTCTTCACACTGACGGTTCCGGCTCTTGCGGCGGACAAGCCGCAGGACATGAACCTGAGGATCGCCGTCATGTCCGACCTGCACTATCTCTCGCCGGATATGATTGCAGACACGGCGGACTTTGAGCATGCACTCAACAGCGACCGCAAGCTGCTCAAGGAGAGCTCCGCAATCCTGTACGAAAAGTTTGAGCAAGTCCGCGCGGACAAGCCCGACATCCTTCTCGTGTCCGGCGACCTGACCAAGGACGGCGAGCAGGAGTGCCACGCGGCGCTGGCAAAGCAGCTGCAGCAGCTGCAGCAGGATATTCCGGGGCTGAAGATCTATGTCATCAACGGCAACCATGACATCCGCAATTACAATGCCAAGAACTTCAACACCCCCGACGGTAAGGCCGTGCCCGCCACGCGCACGCACCCGGAGGACTTCAAGCGTATCTACGACTTTGTCTACTCCGATCCGACCGTCATCGCGACCTTCACCCCGGCCGCGGGCAATGAGGCCGGCAGCCTGTCCTATGTTGCGCGACCGGTCGAGGGGCTGACCATTATCGCCATGGACACCTGCCGCTACAGCAAGGAGAACACCTCCAACGGCACGGATGAGCATGAGACGAGCGGCGCCATCAGCGCCGATCTGGAAAAATGGGTCATCGAGCAGACTGCCGCCGCCAAGGCACGCGGCGACCTTGTCATCGGTCTGGAGCACCACGGTCTGGTGCCGCACTTCGATGTCGAGCCCACCATCCTGCCCATGTACCTCGTCAACGGCTATGAGCGCATCGCGCAGGAGTATGCCGATGCCGGCATGAGCGTCGTCTTCACCGGTCATATGCACGCGGTCGACATCGCTGCCATGACCACGAAGGCCGGCAACACCTTCTATGACATCGAAACCGGCTCTGCGCTGACGTATCCGTGCCCGGTCCGCTTTGTCGACCTGCGCCGCAGCACCGTCGGCGGTGAGACGAGCACCTACATGAGCGTGAGCACCAAGACGCATACCGGCCCCATCCATTACACAGATCCCGCCACGGGTACTGCGCATGTGATCGATGACCTGACCGAGTATGCCCGGGAATTCGGCTTCTCGACCGATATGCTCAAGACGGTCGCGGGCGACTTCGTCAAGTCCTTCTTCGGCAAGTATCTGCCGAATGACACCTGGCCGGTCACGAAGATCGTGGCGAACATCGACCAGATCATTGACGACGTGGCCGCCGTCCCGATCGCGGACGGCAAGGACCTGCTCGACTTTGCCAACTGGATCTACCAGTGCAACCTCGCCGGTGAGGACGACGGCAATTATCCCGCCTGGGTGCAGTCCGGCGTCGACCAGCTCAAGAGCGGCGCGCTGCTCGATCAGGTGCTCAACATCGTTGCCAAAGACGCGTTCGGCCGCGGCAGCGTGCTGTTCACGAAGTTCCAGGGCCTGTTCACCCGCTATCTCAAGAGCCAGCTCAACGACCTGCTCGTGAAGATCGTCGTCTCCATGAGCGTGGACAACAACTGCCCCGACGACAATGACAAGACCATCCTGCTCGAGGGCAGCAGTGCGCAGGTGCGTCTCCTGCCGGTCACCGGCAGCAGCGCCGCCGTTACGCAGGCGTACGTACAGGGCAGCACCGCGACGGTGTTCCTCACCAGCCGCCAGCTCCGTGCGGCCACAAATGCGCAGTCCGGCGCGACCGTGACGGTCAACGCCACAGATCCCGTGGCCGACACGGTCATCCTGGCCGGCCGCTCGATCGCCAATGCGCGCAGCGCGGGCGTTGCGGCCCTGCAGGTGCAGCTCGCAGCCGGCACCGTTACGCTGGATAGCGACGCGCTCGCGGCGCTTGACCTGCACAAGGACGTGGCCGTCTCGCTCACGGGGGCGTCGCTCAACGCGGCGCAGCAGCGTGCCCTCGGCACGCAGGCCGCTACGGCGACGCTTGCCAATGCCTCCGTCACCGTTGACGGCGCGGCGGAAAGCTACCCCGCCGGCAGCGTGCGCGCCAGCGTTCCGGCGCGTGCAGCGGATGCGCTCACCGCGTGGAGCCTTGCCGAGGACGGCGCCATCTCGGCCGTCGGCGGTGCGTGGGATGCGCAGCAGCAGACCTATACCTTTGATGTTGTCTCCGGCGTGACGGCCATCGCGCGCTTCCCGTTCACGGATGTGCCCGCCGGCAGCTGGTACTACGGCGCGGCGGCCTATGCCTACAACAACGGCCTCTTCGACGGCACGTCTCCCACGACGTTTGCCCCGAACGCGGTCATGTCCCGCGCCATGCTCGTGACCGTGCTGTGGCGGCTCGCGGGCGCGCCCGCGCCGAAGGGCGTCAACACGTTTTCCGATGTGCCGGGCGGCACATGGTACACGGACGCCGTCACCTGGGCGGCGGAAAACGGCGTGGTCTCCGGCATCGGCGGCGGCCGCTTTGCTCCCAACAGCAACGTCACGCGCGAGCAGACGGCCGTGATCCTCTTCAACTACGCACACAGCTGCGGCTATGACGTGGGCGCGCGCGCCGATCTCTCGGCGTTCCCGGATGCCGGCAGCGTGTCCGGCTGGGCGCAGGATGCGCTCTCGTGGGCCAATGCAGCCGGCCTTATCAACGGCACGGTGTACGGCGGACGGACAATCCTCGACCCGCAGGGCAGCGCTTCCCGCGCGCAGGTCGCCAAGATCCTCAGAAGCTACGCCGAGCACGTGGTCAACGCCTGATCCTCTTTTTGATATTTCTCTCACAGCACAGCAATTTTCCGGCGGGGGCGGCATATGCCGCCCCCGCGCACTTTTTGCGCCTGCCGCTTGGGCATCTGCTGCACGCCGGGGCGCAAAAAAATGCGGAATTTGTGAAAATTTGCGGTTGACATTTGCGCGCGAAGTTTTTATACTCGAACCATCAGGATTTTTCATCAGAATCGGAGCAAATATCATGAACCGTAACTACTATTTTGCATACGCTTATTACTTTACTATGACAATATAGTAAGGCTGATTTGTGATGCAAAAAATAGCTCGGATCCCGAGAATGTTTCATGCGGCACAGGTTGAGCCTGTGCCGCATTTTTCTTTTGAAAAACAAAAACAAAAATTCAGGTAAATACATCGGAGGTAATCATCATGATCGTCGTACTCAAACATGGCGTGGAAGCAGCAAAGCGCGAGCAGCTCATCGACTGGCTCAAGGGTCAGGGCCTGACCATCCACATTTCCGAGGGAGAATACCAGACCGTGCTCGGCCTCGTCGGCGACACGACCCGCGTGGACATGGACCTGATCGGCAGCCTCGGCATCGTCGACAGCGTCAAGCGCGTGACCGAGCCCTTCAAGTGCTGCAACCGCAAGTTCCACCCGGAGGACACTGTCATCGACGTGAATGGCGTGAAGATCGGCGGCGGCAACTTCGTCATGATCGCGGGGCCGTGCTCCGTCGAGTCCGAGGAGCAGATCGTCGCGGTCGCAAAGGCCGTCAAGGCCTCCGGCGCGAACATCCTGCGCGGCGGCGCGTTCAAGCCCCGCACCTCGCCCTACGACTTTCAGGGCCTGAAGGCCACCGGCATCGAGCTGCTCAAAACGGCGCGCGCGGCCACCGGCCTGCCGATCGTGACGGAGATCATGGGCGTTGAGCATCTGCCGCTGTTTGAGGATGTGGATATCATTCAGGTCGGCGCGCGCAACATGCAGAACTTCGACCTTCTGCGCGAGCTCGGCAAGCTGCGCAAGCCCATCCTGCTCAAGCGCGGCCTGGCCAGCACGCTCAAGGAGCTGCTCATGAGCGCCGAGTACATCATGGCCGGCGGCAACGAGCAGGTCATCCTCTGCGAGCGCGGCATCCGCACGTTCGACGATTACACCCGCAACACGCTCGACCTCGCGGCCGTGCCCATGCTCAAGGAGCTGACGCACCTGCCCATCATCGTCGACCCGAGCCACGCGACCGGCATCGCCCGCCTGGTCGAGCCGATGGCGCTCGCCGCGACGGCCTGCGGCGCGGACGGCCTCATCATCGAGGTGCACAACGACCCCATGCACGCTCTGTGCGACGGCGCGCAGTCCCTGCGCCCGGAGGTCTACGACGACCTCGCCAAAAAGGTGCGCAGCATCCGTGAGGTGATCGCGAAATGACGGTCGGCATCGTTGGCCTGGGCCTGATCGGCGGCTCCTTTGCCAAGGCATATCACGAAGCGGGCGCGACCGTGCTCGCCTGGAACCGCAGCCGCAGCGTGCTCGATTTCGCCATAATGAGCGGCGCGGTGGACGCCGAGCTCACGGAGGACAACATCGCCGCGTGCGATCTTGTGCTCATCGCGCTCTACCCGGAGGCGACCATCGAGTGGTTTCGCCGCATGGCCCCGCACATCGGAGCGCACCCCGTCGTGCTCGACTGCGGCGGCACGAAGCGCACCATCTGCGCCGCGTGCTTCCCGATCGCAAAGGAACACGGCGTCACGTTCCTCGGCGGCCACCCGATGGCCGGCACGCAGTATTCCGGCTTCAAGAACGCGAAGGCGACCATGTACCACGGCGCGCCGATGGTCATCGTGCCGCCGGACTTTGACGATGTGCTGCTCTTTGACCACGTCAAGCAGTTGCTCCAGCCCGCGGGCTTTGCGCGCTTCTCGTTCACGACGGCGGAGGCGCACGACGAGATGATTGCCTTCACCTCGCAGATGGCGCATGTGGTCTCAAACGCATATATCAAGAGCCCCACGGCGTCGCAGCACAAGGGCTTTTCCGCCGGCAGCTACAAGGACATGACCCGTGTCGCGTGGCTGAGCCCCGAGATGTGGGCCGAGCTCTTTCTGGAAAACAAGGACAATCTGCTCCATGAGCTGGACATGTTCATGACGCACCTGGGCGAGTACCGTGACGCGATGGCGCGCGACGACCTGCCCGCGCTCACGCGCCTGCTCGATGAGGGCCGCCGGCGCAAGGAGGAGGTAGACGGCCGATGACGACCATCCACGTGACTGCCTCGCGCGACTATGACGTGCTGGTGCAGCCGGGCCTGCTCGACGACGCCGGCGCGCAGATCGCGCGCGTGCTCGGCACGGGCCGCACGGCGGCCATCGTCGCGGGCGAGACCGTGGCGGGCCTGTATGCCGGGCGGCTCGCGGCGTCGCTCACGCGCGCGGGCTTTCGCGCGGTGACGTTCACCTATCCCGGCGGCGAGCACTGCAAGACGCTCGCCACCTATGCGGCGCTGCTGGACTTTCTGGCCGCGCACCGTCTGAGCCGCAGCGACCTCATCGTCGCGCTCGGCGGCGGCGTGACCGGCGACCTCGCGGGCTTTGCCGCCGCGACGTACCAGCGCGGCATCCCGTTCGTGCAGGTGCCGACGACGCTGCTGGCCGCCGTGGACTCCTCCGTCGGCGGCAAGACGGCCGTGAACCTCGCAAGCGGCAAAAATCAGGTCGGCTGCTTCTATCAGCCGAGCCTCGTGCTCTGCGACCCGGACACGCTGCGCACCCTTCCGCCGGAGGAATACCGCAACGGCTGCGCCGAGGTCATCAAATATGCCGTGCTGCGCAGCGAGCCGTTTTTTGACGCGCTGCGCGCAGAGCCGGTCAGCGCACAGGTGGAGCACGTCATCGCAACGTGTGTCGGCATGAAGCGTGACCTCGTTGCGGCCGATGAGTTTGACCGCGGCAGCCGCCAGCTGCTGAACCTCGGCCACTCGTTCGGCCACGCGGTCGAAAAATGCAGCGACTACGCCGTGCCGCACGGCTGCGGCGTGGCCATCGGCATGGCCATCATCGCGCGCGCGGCCGCCAAACGCGGCATCTGCACGGACGATACCTGCGCGCAGATCCTCGCGCTCCTGCGGAAGTACGGCCTGCCGACGGAGACGGCGTTTACCCGTGACGCGCTCACGGACGCCGCGCGCTCGGATAAAAAGATCGCCGACGGCAAGCTGCACCTCATCGTGCCGGAGCGCATCGGCCGCTGCCGCATCGAGACGATCCCGGCGGTGGATATCCCCGCCTGGCTCGCGGACGGAGGCATCGCATGAATCAGACCGTTTCCCCCGGGCCGCGCACGGGCAGCGTGCGCATCCCGGCTTCGAAATCGCAGGCGCACCGTCTGCTCATCTGCGCTGCGCTCGGCGCGCAGCCCGTGGCGCTGCGGTGCGACGGCGTCTCGGCCGACATCGCCGCCACGGCGCGCTGTCTGTCCGCCCTCGGCGCGGACATCACGGACGACGGCACGGGCACGCTGCGCATCGACCCCATTGCCGGGGAAATGCCCGCGCACGCAGATCTTTTCTGCGGCGAGAGCGGCTCGACGCTGCGCTTTCTGCTGCCGGTCGTGGGCGCGCTCGGCGCGGACGTGACCTTCCACATGG
>ERZ1026943.1012-NODE-1012-length-12317-cov-4.006606_pt1 | contig 12317 bp, 10 predicted proteins | sample MGYA00519461_ERZ1026943 | MGnify/ENA primary metagenome ERZ1026943 (study PRJEB26926, sample SAMN06164617) | human gut metagenome | biome: ENVO:00009003; feature: ENVO:2100002; material: ENVO:00002003 | host: Homo sapiens | place: USA | collected 2012 ...
CGTCGGCAGCGTCAGATGTGTATAAGAGACAGGAATATAATATCCTGTTGGGCAGACCGGAGGGAACGGACTATTTCGATGACTTGTCCGGAGGCATGGTGCATCTGAATGGTCCTCAGGCGCTGGCATATTGCAGAAACCGTTATATCGGTACGGATTTCGGCAGAACTGAGCGACAGAGAAAAGTGCTGACAGAGGTCATTCATAAGCTGCCTAAGGGTGTACTCACGAATCCGAAGGGACTGATCGACGGACTCATGCCGAATCTCACCACGAACCTGACCCAGGCGGAGTGTTACCGGTTAAGCCTCATGGCACCGAAGATTCTGACATACGATATTATACAGAACAGTATTCCCATTGAAGGCACGTATAAGGATGCGACCCATCGTAAAATGTCTGTGCTGGAGGTGGATTTCGAGGCGAATAAGAAATTCCTGCAGGAGAATCTGTATGGAACGGGAGACAGCACTGCGACAGCGGCTTCTGAAAATTAAGACTGATTTAGGAGAGGGCTAAGGGATTTCTTTGTAACAGAGGGAGAGTGTTTATGGGGCAGAGGAAAAAGCGGTTTGTGGCACTGGTTTGTGCGGTCAGTGTAATAGCGCTTAGCGGCTGTGGGGATGATCTGACACAGCAGGTCTGTATTCCCGGGGTGGAAGAACTGGCGCAGCCGATCGGTGGTTACCATACCGGACCGCAGGACGATCAGCCCGGGGATAATATCGGGGAGATCGTTCTGCCAGGTGGGAAGGGCGGTGACAATACTGCATTGCCGGAATCGGGACAGTCCGGAGCTTCGGATACTTTGATGGGGGAACGCTGCACGATCACGATCTCCGCGGCAGGGGATGTAACTTTGGGCAATCATCAGGAACAGGATTACAGCTATTCATTCCGTCAGGCATACGATCAGGCGGAGGATGAGGGATATTTTTTCGAGAATGTGAGAGATATTTTCAAGGCGGATGATATGACCATCGTGAATCTCGAAGGACCGTTGACCACATCGGAACATATGCGTGAGGAGCAGACCTATTGCATCAAGGGAGATCCGGCGTATGCCCATCTGCTGACCTTAGGCAGCATTGAGGCGGTCAGTTTTGCGAATAATCATCGACTGGACTACGGAGAACAGGGCAGTCGGGATACAGTGGCGGCATTGGAGCAGGAGGGCATTGTCTATGCCTATGATAAAAATGTAGGCATCTATGAGATCCCGGACAGTGCGGCAGCCCACGGCGGAGAGCGGAATCTGAAGATCGGCATTATCTCCGTCAATGAAGTGGAATGGGGCGCACAGGCGGAGAAACTGATTCAGAATAATATCGAAGTGTTGCAGGAACAGAACGTGGATCTGATCCTCGCCTGCTGTCACTGGGGTATTGAAAAAGACAATTATCCGGAAAATTATCAGCAACAGCTTGGCAGGAAATGCATTGACTGGGGTGGATCTGGTCATCGGTCATCATCCCCATGTCCTGCAGGGAATCGAGGAATACAAGGGCAGATATATTATCTACAGTCTGGCAAATTTCTGCTTCGGAGCCAACCGGAATCCGGAGGACAAGGACACCATGATCTTCCAGCAGACCTTTACTTTTGAGAACGGGGAAAAGGTGGAGGATCAGAACGCCCGGATCATTCCCTGTATGGTAAGTTCTGTCAAAACAAGGAATGATTTCCGACCTACGCCGGCAACGGGGGAGGATAAACAGAGGATCCTGCAGCGTATGAACGAATACAGCAGTGCTTTTTGTGTGACATTTGATGAGGACGGCGGGATTATAGTGAATTGACCGATGGGAAAGGATAGGAATTGCCATGGAAAAAGCATTTAAGCTGGACTTTATCAATGACAAAACAGGAAGTCTGTATGTGAATTGCTGCGGGTGCTCTCAGACGGAAGCACTGCACAGCTTCGGACCGGCATCCAAGCCGCACTACCTGATCCACTATGTCTTAAGCGGCAAGGGGCATTTCCGGTTCCATGACAAGGAATACCGGCTGGAAGCAGGGTACGGATTTCTGATCCAGCCCAACGAACTGGCTTTCTATCAGGCGGATGCGAAGGACCCCTGGAGTTATCTGTGGGTGGGATTTGCCGGGAGCCGCGCGGAAGAGTATTTACATAGCATGGGACTGTCAGACAGGCATCCTATTTTTTCCTGTGATAAATCAGAGGAGCTGTATTCGATTGTCCGTGATATGATGGAACACAATACCTTTGGAATCGCGGATGATCTGCGCCGGAACGGACTGCTGGGAGTATTCCTGTCTGTGATCGCGGACAGCGCCGGTGTGGTAGCCAGAGAGGAAGAGGATAAGGGGAACCAGTATGTGAAAAAAGCGGTATCTTTTATCCAGAGTAACTACTGTAACCCTATCAAGGTCACGGATGTGGCGGATTATGTGTGTATCAACCGCAGTTATTTATATACATTGTTCCAGAATTATCTGGGAATGTCGCCTCAGCAGTTCCTCACCACCTTCCGTATCACCAAGGCGAGAGAGCTGCTGGAATCTACGAATTATCCTATCGAGAGCATTGCCCTGTCCTGTGGGTATAGTGATGCGCTGGTATTTACCAAGGCGTTCCATGCCATGAAGGGCATGTCTCCGTCAAAATACCGCAAGGAAAGCCACAAAGAGAGCACAAAAGAACAGCTCCAGGAGGTCGAGGGGCTGATCGCCCGGCTATTGAAACCGTAAAGAACAACATTAAAAAAGCCCATTCATTTGAATATGAATGGGCTTTTTTGGTGCCTTGGTTTCATACAGGAATTCTATTTATTTAAGTTATTTTCTACATATTCCAGGATATAGAAATTATCCTCCGGCATCTGGCATCCGACGATATACAGTCCGTTATCGTCGGAACAGCGGATGATGCGACCTTCCAGCACATTATGATTCGGCAGAGCAAAATCATGGATCGTGATAATGACTTCTGCATTTTTGCTTTGGGTGAATATCTTGTCTGTGGCCAGGAAGGCGAATCCGTTGGCACTGATATTTTCCATGGTAGCCGCATATTCCGTATCGGAATTTTTGAACTTAATAGTACAGGTATTATTCAGATCCATACGAGGGTATTTGCGTCTATTGTTGATCCTGGGTCTGGTAGTAATGGTAATCTTGAAAGCATGTTCACCATTTTCAGGAGCAGGAGAAATGGTGGCTTTGTCCCAACAGTACAGGATATTACCTGCGGTGACCTGCAGCATACAGGAAGCAGACCCGTTAATCGTCAGCTTCTTCTGACAGGATACCAACAGTCCCTCCGGAATCTGCTCGATCAGTTCCCCAAGATAGTTGTCATCCTTCTGATCAACTAGCTGTAAGTCGATCTTCATGCCGGGCTTGACGTCTTCAATACCCATGAAACCACCAATACCCAGATCACACATCATGTTCTCCATGACATCTTCGATGGTATTGATATTGTCTGCTGTTTCCTGATACTTGCTGAGCATCCGTTCACTGGTACGGCTGGAATGCGTGATACAGGTTGTAATGGTATCCACGATGTTAGATACCTGCTCCATGTTGGATACCAGCTGAGTGTTAGAGCTCTCTACTTCTTTAATGGCATTATCTACAACCTGAATGTGATTGCCCAGCTGCACGGAATCAGAAGCGATCTGATTTACGTTATCTCCGGTCTGCGTTACTTTTTCCAGAGTGATCTGGATCAGCTTTAATGTCTCTTCAATGGAAGAGGTCATCTTCGCGGAGGTAGCATCCAGCCGGGAGAGAGCATTCCTGATCTGCTCAGAGGAAGCGTGGGTCTCAGTGCTTAAGGTACGGATCTGATCCGCTACGACAGCGAAGCCCTTGCCGGCTTCCCCGGCTCTGGCAGCTTCGATGGAAGCATTTAATGCCAGCAGATTCGTCTGGTTTGTGATCTTCTCTATGGTGCCGGTCTCCTGTTTTACCATTTCGAATTCCTGACGGAAATTCTCCAGAACATTTTCCAGCTCGGTGGACAGCTGTGACATGGTAGCAGCGGTATTCACCAGACTCTTCAGGTCTTCTGCGCTGACGCCGGAATGGGATTGCGTTTTTTCGACGAGCGTGATCATTTCTCCGATCAGAGCTACCACATTTTCTACCTGGGCGCGGATATCGGAGGTCATCTGTGTGGATGATGTGGTACGATCCTGCAGCATATTGTTGTTGTCAGTCAGCTCATTCATACCCAGCATGACGATATCGGAGCCATGCTTATTCTCGGAAGCCAGCTCTCTTACGACTGTGATGCCATCGAGAATGATATTACTCGAAGACTTAACCTGCTCTACAGTGGTTACGACTCTGTGCAGGTCAGCCTTGATGCTGTCGGTCATGGCACCGTCGGATTCGTTCAGATGACGGATGGACATGACATAACAGATGTAGCACAGGGCGATACAGGACAGCTGTAACTGATAATTCTTCATATCGGAAGCACTGTTGAAGCCCAGCATATAGCGATAGACGGCTGCACCGACGATGATCAGGGCATTGGCGATACCGCAGTTGATCATGAATTTCCGGTTCTTATACAGTACCAGTAGACTTGTCACCGGCAGGATATAGGTGAAAGCGATCGGGGAAGCTGTAGTACAGATGACAAAAGTGTAGAAGATGCCGTAACCGATGACCAGATCGTAGCGGTAGAGCTCCGTTGCCCAGCCTTTTACGTGTAACAGCACTTCGCCAAAGATCAGAGGCAGCCAGCACAATGCCAGAAAAATAAGGTAAGAAGTGGTGGGATATAATCCCCCGGACGCATCGGAGCCATAGTTGGCACTCAGTAAAACAGCAAAAACGATCCAGATCTTACGGGCTTTCCGATTAGCTTTTTCTTTGAAAACATTTTCGTCGTATGTCATGATACATATCCTCCTTTACAGTCCTCTCCGGTATGTTCAAAAAAATGAATCAAATGGTGGATCACTTCCCTGCTTTCCGGAAGCTCCGGGTAAAAAGCGCTGAACGCATGGGTCAGGCGGGGATCCTTCGGGTAGTTGATCAGTTTATGGGGCATCTGATGTCTGCGCAGAGCCTTTTCAAAATTCAGAGTATAACTCTGAAGATTATCGTTGTCACTGGTAATCAGGAGACTGGGTGGCAGGCTGGTCACGATGTCCGGGTGCTCCGGAGATACATAGGGGGCAAAAGCACTTTTTTTATAATGCCGGCCGTAGAGATATCTGGGGAGGAAAAGTCCGATCTGATCCAGGCGGTTCGTATAGAACATACCGCTGACCAGACCAAGTGCCCGGACTGGCAGGTCAGAAGGGGTTACTCCGGCAGCCTGTGCCAGTGCAGTGCTTCGCTGCATGGCGATTCCATAAGTCAACAGACAGGCACCGCCGCTGTCGCCGCAGGCATATATGTGGGAAATGTCACCGCCGTATTCCGTCAGATGATCCCGGATAAAATCCAGTGCCAGATGCAGATCAGCCAGCTGGTCATAGAAGAGACAGTCCGGTATCAGCCGGTACTCAATGCTGAATACCAGATACCCCGCCTCACAAAGGGAGGCACAAAAGGGACGATTGAACTCCTTGTTCCCCATGAGGAGGCCTCCGCCATGTACGTTGACGATGACCGGAAGAATCTCTCCGTCCCGTCCCCTGGGACGGTAGACATCCAGACGATGTGCCGGAACATGCTTCTCGTCATAGAAAATATCCGATTGTAGGAAAACGTCTTCCGGAAGAGGATATTCTTTACCCCTGGAAGCGCAGCTTTGCTCGAATGCCGCCCGCTGCTTATAGAACATTTGACATATAAAGCTTTTCATGTGTACTCCTGATTCTGACTGTATATGTTTCAATAAAAGAGAAATATTTGTCGAAAAAAGCGATATGCAGTCTTTAAAAGAATACCACAGAAATGAATAGATTAAAATAGAAAATGCAACATTCTATTATGGAATGTTGCATTTTCCTAATTCATTTATTCCATCAAGGAGGCCATTATGAGCACGACACAACCTATCCGCAGCAAACAGCTTCTACACGATTTCAAAGAGTACTACCTTACCAAACAGCCCAACTCCCGGAATTACACTCTCATCCTGATCGGTCTGAACACTGCTCTCCGTATCAACGACATTCTTCATCTCTCCTGGGGAAATGTCTATTGCTCGGAATGCAGCCGCTTTTACACCCATCTTCTGATCACAGAAAAGAAAACAGGAAAAGAGACCCGAATCCTGCTCAACAGAGAACTTCAGAAAACATTACAGTCCTACCGGACAACACAGTCTTTCGTAACCGACACAGACTACCTCTTCCCCAGCCCCAGAAAAGCTGATTCCCCACTCTCCCGATATCAGGCCTACCGCATTGTCCGCAAAGCTGCCGAAGCCGTCGGGATCGAAGATGTGATCCGGTGTCACTCCCTGCGGAAGACCTTCGGCTACCATGCATGGAAAATGGGAACTCCGCCCGCATTGCTGATGGAGATTTACAATCATTCTTCTTTTCAGATCACAAAACATTATCTGGGGATTGAACAGGATGACAAAGATGCCGTATTCCGCGATATACAGCTATGATATGTGTTACGTAAAATCATTATAACGATATATATAGTTCGGGATAACGATTTTTATAAAAAGGACTAAAGTTTTCCCATGGTCAGCCGAAATATGTAGTGCAAGACAAAATGCAACATTCCATAATAAAATGTTGCATCAGTGCAAACCAGCAGGCAAGGAAGGCTGAATAAAAACAGGGAGGTTATCAATTATGCTGCGTCTGACCGTTAGTCCGGAAGAATACCTGATGATCAATGACAATATCAAGATCGTGTTCCTGGGAGGAACCAAGAATCATCTCCGCATCATGATCGATGCACCGAAAGAGGTGAACATCGTGCGAAGCACGGTATTAGAAAACCAGATCACAGATCCGGAGGAGAGAGCGAAGCTTCCTAAATATTATGCGGAAGAAGAGCACCCGGAGAAGTACCGCAAAAAATCCAACGTGATCATCACAAAGGGAAATGCGGACAAATAATTTCATATGGTAATAACCGGAGGAAGAGCGGCTCTGTCAGGGCCCGACAGGGAAGCTCCTACTCCGGTTACTATAAAACTAAAAACAAGTATCTGGGAGAAAAGGATTTCTCAATAACAATACAGATACGCACACTGCCGCAAAAGGAATTGGGCAGTAATACAAGGAGGTAAATTATTATGGTAGTACAACACAATCTTACAGCTATGAACTCTAACAGAATGCTAGGTCTGACCACCGCTTCTCAGGCAAAATCCACCGAGAAACTGTCTTCCGGTTACAAGATCAACCGTGCAGCTGATGATGCAGCAGGCCTGTCCATCAGTGAGAAGATGAGAAAGCAGATCAGAGGTCTGACACAGGCTTCTTCCAACGCACAGGATGGTATCAGTGCAGTACAGACCGCTGAAGGCGCCCTGACCGAAGTACACGATATGCTGCAGAGAATGAACGAGCTGGCAGTTAAGGCTTCTAACGGAACTATGTCTAAGGATGATAGAGAATATGTTCAGAACGAAGTAGATCAGTTAGTGACTGAGATTGATCGTGTCGCAGAAACCACAAAATTCAACGAAACCTATTTGCTTAAGGGCGATGATACAAAGGCTGCAGTTACAGAAGGTGTGTATAAAAAGTTTGATGTATCTACACTCAATAGCGTGATCAGTGATACATCTAAGATCAGTGAAAGCAATGATTTTGATTCAACTACCGGAAAGTTTAAGCTTAAGTTTACTTCCGGCCTTACCGAAGGTGGTACATGGGATGGAAAAAGAATTGTTGCTGATAGTGCAAATGCTACAGGTGATGAAATAACATTGACGGCTGCTAAAACTGCTGAATTAAAAGCGTTAAATGATGCAATAAAAGCCACAAAGCAGGTCGAAGGTACTGCACCTAATAATGGTGATGCATTCGATATGACATCGACTGCAGCTATGAAACAGACATACACTCATGCAGCGGCAATTGATTTAAGTCTGCATGTAGGTGCTGATTCTACTGCAAACAATAGAATTAATCTTAGCATTGATTCTATGAGTGCATCCGGTCTCCATGTTACCGGATTAAAGGTAAATGGTAGTGATGCAACCAATGCTACTGCAGCAATCAATACCATTGCAGATGCTATCCAGAAAGTATCCACCCAGCGTTCTGCACTTGGTGCTGTTCAGAACAGACTTGAGCACACCATCAACAACCTGGATAACGTTGTAGAGAATACCACCAGCGCAGAGAGCCAGATCCGTGATACCGATATGGCTACTGAGATGGTTAAGTACTCCAACAACAACATCCTGGCTCAGGCAGGTCAGGCTATGCTGGCTCAGTCCAATCAGGCTAACCAGGGCGTACTGTCTCTGTTACAGTAAGCTTAAGCTGAGAGCAGGTTGTTTCCTAAGAGGAACGAACCATATCTGTAAGCGTTATGTAAGAACCAAAGGGCAGTCCATGATGGACTGCCCTTTTCCATTTCAGCGTCATACTCGAAAAACACCATATCAATAACCTCCTTCTTATTCTCAAGCAAAAATTCCTTTAAAATATCCTTCTTAATACACACATCCACGGCCTGAACGATGGCCTGCCGGTTTGGATACACCTTTGCCTGCTCACGGACTTCTGCGACAAACTGGGCGTAATCCTTTAAAATCTGGCAGGCATCCATCAGCTCGGAGTTGAACCCGAGATTGATATTGATTACCTGTACCTGTAATTCAAGCTGAGGAGTCTCTTCCTTATTCCGGTAGGCGCTGGACAGCTTCAGGGTGCTGTATTCCGGGAGAGGATCCGTTCCGTTATAAAACACTACAAAATGTGGAGTATCCAGCATCTGTAACTTGTTGGAATAAAGCAGGTCATCTGTGCTCATCTTTGAATATTCACTTGCCAGATACAGCAAAAAGCGATACGGCATATTGGGATTCAGGGTGGACTGGTGCTCAAAAAACCATAGATCAAAATCCACCACAAATGACAGGTCGTTCTGCAAGCTTAGGTAAACCGCATTTTCCAAAGTTGTAATATGCAGTAGCTCCGGATCTTCATAATGCGAGTGATTCAGCGCATTGTACAGCGAGAGCAGCTTCTCCTTGTCATGAAATATTTTCCGGAACACCAGATCCTTATAATTCCGCTTTCCGGAAGCCGGTATTGCCACAGCCACATTCCCCGGCGCAGCAGCTATCGCATTCCCATACGAAATTTCTTCCGCAACAAAATTTTTCCAGAATCTCGACACAGTATTCATCAAATACTCCTCCGAGAAATAGTTGCTGGTTATATTATTTTGTTTTAACTCCATAAATCTCCTTTCTGTTGCAAAATAAATGTAAAAATAAAATAAAACGACACAAAAAAACAAATATTTTCCATATAAAAAATAATAAGGGGAAACTTTGACCACTGACGGGTCTATAAGAATTTTCGAAAGAAGAAAAATTACTTCCAATACCACCATACCATAGGGATTCCTCATTGGCAAGTCTGAAAAATGTTACAGAACGCTTCTAAAGTTTTACTTTCCCGGCATTTTGGGGTAAGATAAGCAGTATAGGTTCCTAAGGACACAGAAAGAGAGGGTTACTATAATTATGAAATTTCAGGACATGCCTTACGAAAGAATAGATTTTGCCAAAGTGCAGGAAGAGATGGGAGAACTGATCCGGGAGCTGGATGCGGCGAAGAGCGGGGAGGAACAGTTCGAGGTGCATAAGAAGTACTATGCGCTGACGGACCGTGTCATGACGCTGATGACGATCGCGAATATCCGCTTCGACATTGATACCTCCGATAAATTTTACGAGGAAGAGCATAAATACTACGATGAGCAGGGACCGGTATTCAGCAATCTGGTGCTGGCTTATCAGAAGAAATTATATGAATCCCCCTACAGAGCGTATCTGGAGGAGAAGATCGGGCCGGTAGCGTTCAAGAACATGGAGCTGGCACAGAAGTCCATGAGTGAGGCATTGATCCCGTTGATGCAGGAGGAGAACTCCCTGACCATGGAGTATGACAAGCTCATCGCCGGTGCGAAGATTGATTTCGACGGCAGGGAACTGAATCTGTCCCTGTTACGGCCCTATCTGGTGAATTCCGACCGCAATGTCCGCAGACAGGCATGGGAGAAGATGAGCGCGTTTTTCCTGGAAAATGAGGAACAGCTGGATACCATCTACGATAAACTGGTGAAAAACCGTACCGCGCAGGCCAGAGCCATGGGCTATGAAAATTACCTGGAGCTGGGATATTACCGGATGAACCGCAACTGCTACGGCAAGGACGAGGTAGAGGCTTTCCGCAGGCAGATCAAGGAGTATTTCGTACCCTTCGCAGAGAAACTGCATGACCGCAGAAGACAGCGTCTGGGTCTGGAGAAGCTCAGCTATATCGACGAGCAGGTATATTTTAAGGACGGCAACCCGGCACCCACCGGAACCCCCGAAGAGATCATGGCTGCCGGACAGAAGATGTACCGTGAGCTGTCTCCGGAGACAGCGGAATTTTTTGATTTCATGATGGAGAACCAGTTATTTGATGTCCTGGGACGCAAGACGAAGAAAGCAGGCGGTTACATGACCTATCTGCCCCTCTATCATGCACCTTTTATCTTCGCCAACTTTAACGGTACCAGCGGTGATGTGGACGTCATCACGCATGAGTGTGGTCATGCGTTTCAGGGGTATCTCGCTGCACAGGATCCTATCAGAGAGCATGCGGATATCGGCATGGAGACTGCAGAGATCCATTCCATGTCCATGGAATTTTTCACGGAGAAATGGATGAACCTGTTCTTCGGCGACCGGGCGCAGGATTATGTGGAGATGCATCTGGAGGATGCGGCTGCGTTTATCCCTTACGGTTGTATGGTGGATGAGTTCCAGCATATCGTCTATGAACACCCGGAGCTGACCCCGGCCGAGAGAAAGCAGGCATGGAGCCGTCTGGAGCGGGAGTACAAGCCCCACCTGGATTACGAGGGAGATCCTTTCTTCGGACAGGGAGGCTTCTGGCAGAAGCAGCTGCACATTTACGACTACCCTCTGTATTATATCGATTACTGCCTGGCACAGACCTGTGCACTACAGTACAAGGTGAAGATGGATGCCGATTTTACAGAGGCGTGGAAGAGCTATCTGAAGCTGTGCAGATTGTCCGCCAGCGATTTTTACACCAACATGATCAAAGAAGTCGGACTGGACAGTCCTTTTGAGCCCGGATGTGTGAAAAATATCGTGGAAAAACTTGAAAAATATGTGAAATAGCTTTCTTTTTCCGCTAAAATACGGTAAAATAAGGAGTCATTGGACTTAAGACGCTAGGAAGGAGACATGTAAGCGATGTCTAAGAATGAAAAAGTTACAGAAAATAAGGAACAAAAAGAACAAACTGAACAGAAGGTCATGACAAAATATGACCGTAAGGTACAGAAGCGTAAAGAAGAGAAGGAAAAGGAGAAAAAGGAAGAGCGCATCAGCACAACAGTCGGGATCGTATTCCTCGTTGCTTTGGTATGCCTGGTGGCATCTTTCCCGATCCGGACCTATCTGGCAACCCATGAGACTTATGTAGTGATCAATGGGGAAGAGGTGAATAAGGTAGAATTTGATTATGTCTACAACACCTCCAAGAACAACTACATTACACAGTACGGAAGTTATTTAAGCTATTTCGGACTGGATACCAGCAAGGATCTGTCCACCCAGATGTATTCCGAGACTCTGACCTGGAAGGACTATTTTGAGCAGAATGCTGTAGAGAGCCTGAAGCAGAATAAGGCGCTGATGGCAGAAGCCAAAGCAGCCGGCTTCACCTACGATACCACGGATGAGTACAACACTTTCAAGGAGACCATCAAAACCTCCGCTGCAGCCGCAGGCGTATCTGATAAAGAATATGTACGCTCCATCTACGGAAGCTATGCAACCATGGGCCGTATCGAAGAATATGTGAAGAACGACATGGTAATGAACGCTTATTATCAGAAGCTGCAGGAGGATAATGCTCCCAGTGATGATGAGGTCCAGAGCTATTATGAGGAAAATAAGGCAACCTACGATTCCGTAGACTACCGCCTGACCACGATCGAAGCTGATCTGCCCACCGAGCCTACCGAACTGGCAGATCCCGTAGAAGCAACCACTGCACCCGATGCTGATACTGACGGAACGGCAACCACCGATACCACACAGGATACCGCTTACCAGCCTTCCGATGCTGAGATCGCCAAGGCAATGGAAGATGCGAAGGTACTGGCAGATGATGCGGAGAAGACCGTTGCAAAAGACGGCGAAGCTA
>ERZ1026943.1023-NODE-1023-length-12214-cov-12.425693_pt1 | contig 12214 bp, 8 predicted proteins | sample MGYA00519461_ERZ1026943 | MGnify/ENA primary metagenome ERZ1026943 (study PRJEB26926, sample SAMN06164617) | human gut metagenome | biome: ENVO:00009003; feature: ENVO:2100002; material: ENVO:00002003 | host: Homo sapiens | place: USA | collected 2012 ...
GGAGATGTGTATAAGAGACAGCGGTGCGAGACCTTGATATTACCTTTAAGACGACGGCCGGCCCTGTCCACGCCATCCGCGGCGTGAACATCGACCTGTACAAAGGCGAGACGGTGGCGCTGGTGGGTGAGTCTGGTTCCGGTAAGTCTGTCACTATGAAGGCGGCCATGGGCATTCTGGCCCAGAACGCCAAGGTGAACAGCGGCAGCATCCAGTTCAGCTACCATCACGCCGACGGCAGCCCTGAAACCGTCGATCTGCTGCAAAAAGATAAAAAGTGGATCCGCCGCCACATCAACGGCAAGCGCATCGCCATGGTCTTTCAGGACCCCATGACCAGCCTTGACCCCACCATGACCATCGGCAAGCAGATCATGGAGGGCATGCTCTGGCACTTCAAAATGCCCAAGGCGGAAGCCTACAAAAAGGCGCTGGAACTGCTGGAAGAGGTGGGCATCACCGATGCGGAAAAGCGGATGAAAAACTACCCGCACCAGCTGTCCGGCGGTATGCGCCAGCGCGTGGTCATTGCCATTGCGCTCTCCTGCGACCCCGACCTGCTCATCTGCGACGAGCCCACCACCGCGCTGGATGTGACCATTCAGGCCAAAATTCTGGAGCTGATCCGCCGCATCCAAAAGGAGCGCGGCATCTCGGTCATCTACATCACCCACGACCTTGGCGTTGTGGCAAAGGTGGCAGACTATGTGGACGTGATGTACGCCGGCAAGATCGTGGAGACCGGCACCATCGACGAGATCTTCTACGACCCCAAGCACCCCTATACATGGGGCCTGCTGTCGGCCATGCCCGACCTTGACACCGCCGACGACCGTCTGTATACCATTCCCGGCTCGCCGCCGAACCTGCTGCACGAGAAGCCCGGCGATGCCTTTGCACCCCGCAACCGCTTTGCGCTGAACATCGACGACGAGATCGACCCGCCCATGTTCAAGATCAGCGATACCCACTATGCGGCAACATGGCTGCTGGATCCCCGGGCCCCCAAGGTGGAGATGCCGCCGGAGCTCAAGGAGCGCATTGCCCGCATGAAAGCAGAAGCAAAAAAGATCGAGGAGGCGGAATAAATGGCAGCACAGAGCACGACACCGCTGCTGAAGGTCGAAGGGCTGAAGCAGTATTTCCGCGTCAATAAGAATTTCACGGTCAAGGCGGTGGACGATGTCAGTTTTGAGATCTACCCCGGCGAGACCTACGGTCTGGTGGGCGAGTCCGGCTCGGGCAAATCCACCATCGGCCGCAGCATCATCCGCCTGTACGACCCCACTGCGGGCAAGATCACCTTTGACGGGCAGGATATCAGCGGCCGTCTGAGCCATGCGCAGAACAACACCCTGCGCACCCAGATGCAGATGATCTTTCAGGACCCTATGGCGTCCCTGAACCCCCGCAAAAAGGTGGAGGACATCATCGGCGAGGGTCTGGATATCCATCATCTGTGCAAAACGCAGGCAGAGCGCCGCGAAAAGGTGGAAAAAATCCTTGCCAAGGTCGGCCTTGCCCCGGAGCACGCCGAGCGCTACCCCCACCAGTTCTCCGGCGGTCAGCGTCAGCGCGTGGGCATTGCCCGCGCCCTCATCATGAACCCCAAGCTCATCATCGCGGACGAGTGCATCTCGGCGCTGGATGTGTCCATTCAGGCACAGGTAGTCAACCTGATGAAGGATATCCAGCAGGAGACCGGCACGGCTTATCTGTTCATCGCCCACGACCTGTCCATGGTCAAGTACATCTCCGACCGCATCGGTGTGCTGCATCTGGGGCATCTGCTGGAGACCGGCACCACCGAGGAAATCTTCGAGCACCCCATCCACCCTTACACCCGGAGCCTGCTGTCGGCCATTCCGCTGCCGAACCCGGTGGTCGAAAAGCGCCGCGTGGCTGAGACTTATGACTATGCCACTTCCGGCATCGACTATTCCAAGGGCACCCGCCACCATGTGGAGGGCAGCCACTACGTCAAGTGCACGGATGAAGAATTTGCCAAGTGGTGTAAATAAGACCGAATCAAAGACGAGTGCCGCCGTGCAATGCACCGCCAAGGAGCAAAAGAATGCCCGCCCACCGGGCCGTTCTGGAGAGTGAAAACTCCAGTAAGGCAGACAATGCAAGGAAAAACACGGCTTTCCCGCCGGTGCGCAAAAAGTGTGCAAAAGTGTGCAGAACCCCAGAAAATGGAAAATCCACGAAGAATCTTACGATTCTTCGTGGGATTTTGGTGCGCTCGAGGGAACTCGAATCCCTGGCCCTCTGATTAAAAGAGCCCACCGGGCAGAACACTCTGATTTTAGAAGTTTTGAGTTTACGTCGTTTTTGCGCAAAGCATCGTGATTTTCTGCCCGGCAATTTCTGCACCCTTTGTCGTATTTTGCAAATCAGAGTACCCATTGCATCCCTTGAAACCGTGCAAAAACAGTGCAGAAACCGTGCACTTACTCTGGGACAAATAAAAAATGATAATTTTAACCGCCGACTTGATGGCGGTTTGAGTGACCACAAAGGTAAATTTGATACATGGAAAGAAGAATACCCACTCGTCTGAGGAGTTCTCAGGGGAGTGGGCATTTTGTGTAATAGCTTGTATAGGCAAAAAGAAAACAGCCCCATCATCTAATAGAACTGTTTCCTCAAGCCTAGGTTAATCAGATTCTTTTACAGCCTTCGTAAAATCGATAAAAGGAATGTTATAACTTCCATATCGAGACCAATTTGTTGAACTTGCAACGATAGGTCTTAAATAACTCAACAACAGTGAAGGGGCATTTTTACTCAGAAGACTTTCAAGCACTTCATCACTGAATTGACTTCCGGACCAATCAAACGTTGCTTGTTCCGATGCTTCGAGATAAAATGGATCTTTTTCTGTCTTTCCACCTAAAGTTATAGTTAAGATCACTTCAGCCTTTGATTTTCCTTCATAAGGCTTTACGTCCGTGCTCAGATTTATACGCAACTGAATTTCAGATTCTTCACAAAAAGACTGATTCGTTTCATATTCTAAGTGCACCAACTCTGGATTAGAAAATCTGAAACCACTTTTCTTACTGTTCAAATCCATCTTTGCACCACTTTCTTTAACCAGCCAGCAGCATTTCGTCATCTCGGCTGACGGCAGATTCTACAGATGAAACTGTCGCCGAGAAAGAATCTACTGCAGTTAAACTTTGCTGCTCAAACGAATCACTTGTGTCCAAACAAATAAAGTTCATTTGAGATCGAAAAGAATGCAGATTGCAGACCTCGATTGTGCTTATAAACTTCTGGATGGTTTCTATACTATTGGCCCAATCCAAAGGTTCCAGTTCAAACGTAAAACCATCATCTGTTTCCTGATAGTTCACTTCATCAAGTGCCTTATCCCGTCGTCTATTCTCTTCCACTATTTTAGCAACATTGGGATGATGCAGATTATACACAAACTGCTTTGCTTCATCGCCTCGCAAAACGATATCTTCATTCACATAACGCATAAACTGCCCTCCTTCGTTTCATTTTTATATAAGATCATTGATACAGGCCTCTTCATACCGTTCCAATTCGGCCCGATCATGGTGATAACAGTCATAATACATTCGCGTTGTAAAACCAGCATTTTCAACTGCCATTTGGCGAATCGGTTCAAAGCCAAAACTTTTGTACCACGATACTAAATCATTTACCGCATCAATAATTATAAAACGAACAGGCCACTTTCGTCCAAGCAGAGAAATCTCTTTTAGTATACCATTCAGTATCGTACTTCCGATTTTTCTGTGTTGACACGTTTTTTCTACCGCAAGATAATGAATTAAGAGACATCCATACCTTAACTCGGAATTTCCAGACCAGTTGTGGTCATTCGTGTCTTCACTGATTTCTTCTGCTGATAGTGTAATAAATGCGATTTGGTATACCGCAATCACGCGATCATTCAAAATAGCAACATACGTATATCCTTTTTCAAGAAGTGTTTCGTAGTATGCTTTCTTGATCAACTCATCAATTGACGGCTCTCCACATGAAAATCCCATCAAGCACTCGGGATCTTTCAATAATTCAACTTTAACCGTTTCTTTCATATGTCAAAACAGTCCTTTGTATGCGTTGCCAATCTGGGTATACCTGTTTCTATTATACCGGAATTGTTTACTGTTTTCAAGTGAATTATTCAGATTTGTTCACTATGTTATTGTAAATTCGTTAATGGGATGCTCCACAGTATGACCCCAAGAAAACATTCTGACCTAGAACTTGAGGGTATCTTAAGTAACCAATCAGAGGTTCAAAAGCGAAACAACCCACTCGTCTAAGGAGAACTCGGATTAGTGGGCGGTTCTATACAATGGTGGTTCTTATATGCCTCTTGCTGCATTTTATTTTAATGTTGCCACTTTTTCAGGGAACTTGCCACTTTTAGCATAGAGGTTGCCATTTTTGAGATGAAGTTGCCACTTTTCTATGGCAGGTTTCCGCACTTTCCGCATTACTTTCCACACTTTCCATATATCATTGGATATGCCCGCCTTGCTAAACTTCTATATGAAACATTGCTATTTGGATGTAAATTGAATATAATCTTAAATGGAAAGTGGACGTCATTCCGATGGTGTGGCTGACACCTAAAATCCGATCTGATACAAGACGTAAGGGCTTGAGGCTGGCGGGCAGCGATAAAATCCGAAAGCGATGCAGGACATAGGAGTCTGAGGTTGGCGGACAACGATAAAATCAGTCACAAGGGGCATCGGACAGCACTGCGGTGTTGTAGATGTCCTTTTTATACTGTTGGCATTCAGTTCACCACCAAGTAACAAAAGAATGCCCGCCCACCGATGGAGTTGAATCTCCACAGTGAGCGGGCATTTTGCGTTTTTGTTCGATACGAGTGAATCTATTCGGCTTGTGGTTATCGCTGAACCCACGGTTTGGCTCTACAACAGGCTGATGCCGAACCAGTCTATTGCTTCAATGCCACCGATAGCTGGTCAACGCCGCTATCCTCTAAAAGTATTATACACCGTTGATGTGGCATTGCAAGGAAAAAACGCGATACACGATAATATGCTCAATCGAAGGTCGATACTTTCTTCGTCAAAGTGGATGCGTTTTACAAGAGTATCGCAAGTTTCCGCCCTCCACAGGATATGTCTCCTCGCCAAACTTTTTCAGAGATTGCTACTTTTTTGGGGTATGGTTGCTAAACCTTGCCCAAAGGATGCTACATCTTAGTCCAAGGTCGCTAAACATAGTGCACAGAAAACCCCACAATAATATAATTAAAATTATGATAATTCGGATTATATTATTTCTTGTGAACTGCATCTTCATGAATCAGAATCAGGTTGGAATTCTCCGCTGCCATTTTCACCAGTCGATCTGTAAAGCCGCTCTTGGAGAACAGCCCGTACACAATTTCGTAGCCCTTAAACGCCGCTGTAAGTTCTTTGGACTGCCCCTTTTCCTGCAAAGCAGAGTAGACCGCCACATCCACAGGTTTCGCATGGTACTTGCACTCACCGAGGAACAGCCGTTTGTGCTGGTTGTCCACAGCTGCAACATCGATCTCTGTGTCTCCCTCGTTGTCGTTACGCCAGTAAGAGCCAATGCGTGAGGGTGCAAAGTCGATCTGCCCCTTTCGGCACAGCTCCGCAAAGATGTTCCGGCAGATGCTCTCATAAGCGAAAGCCACAAATTTTTGCTTAAAGTCTTTGCCCATCTCGTCCAGCACGATCTGTTGGTTGTCCAGTTCCAACTCTCCCTTGAACGGGTACACATAGCGGAACCAGAAGCGGATGAAGTTGTCCGAGACATAATACAGGCTTTTCCGGGAACGCTCTGGATTTTTTTCGGTGATGGGAACGTTCTTGATAACAAAACCAAGGTCGATCAGCGTTTTCAGGTACGGCGTAATAGCTGACGTGTCCTGCTCCATCGTCATGCCGATTTTGCTCAGCTTGTGGTTGCCATCCGAGATTGCTTTCAACACGGAGAAATAGTTAATGGGCGTCTGCACTTCTTCGTTGAGCAGGAAATCAGGTTCTTCGTAGAGAAAGCCGTTTTTCGACAGTACCACCCGCCGAATCTGTTCTACCAGCGGTTCCTCCGTCTGGAAAAACTCCATATATTTCGGTACACCGCCTGTAATGGCATACTGCTCCACCGCCTGCTCAAACGACAGGTTTTGCGCCGCATACACGTCCGTGAATTGCAGCGGCATCAGCCGAATCTGCGCCGTTCTGCGGCCATAGAGCGGGCTGTCGTAGGCTAGAGCGTGCTTTTTCATCATGCTGATCAGGGAACCGCAGAGGATCAGCACCACATTGTGGTCTTTCAGCACTTCATCCCATGCGTTTTGCAGGATGGACGGAAAATCCGGGTTCGTTTTGACCAGATACGGAAATTCGTCAATGACAAGCACCTTTTTTTCATCCGGGTGGTCGTCTGTTACCACCTGAAATAAATCAAGCCAGTCAGTAAATGTGACCTTGCTGAGCATGGGGTTCTTTGTGGTACGGGAAAGCACCCCGGCAAACCGCTTCATGCTCTGGGCTTCACTTTCTGTGGTTGCCAGAAAGTAAAACGCACGTTTATCCTTGATAAACTCTTTGATTAGCGTCGTTTTTCCAACACGCCGCCTGCCGTAAATCACCACAAAGCCGCTGCCGCGCTCTAATTCTGCATTCAGCGTTGCCAGTTCGGATGTTCTGCCGATGAAGTCCATACCGTTCACCTCTTGCTTAATATAATTTGGATTATGATAATATCGATTATATTATAACTGTTCTGCACAAAACCGTCAATAGGACGAAACATCGAATTTTCAACATCAAATTCATACAATGTAGAAAACTCCGGGCTTCCCCCTTTTGCAGATTGAACCGATCCCGAAGAAACGGTATAATAACAGTATAACAAATTATTGTTTGTCGAGCTCATTTTCTCGACACGCAGGAGGAACATACATGGTAACCGGAGAACTGAAAAGCAAAATTGACAGCCTGTGGGAAATTTTCTGGACGGGCGGCCTGACGAATCCCTTGGATGTGATCGAGCAGATGACCTATCTGATGTTCATTCACGACCTCGATGAAAGCGACAACACTCACGCCAAAGAAGCCGCTATGCTGGGTCTGCCCTACAAGAGCATCTTTGCGGGCGAGGTGCAGGTCGGAGAGCGCACTGTGGATGGAGCACAGCTCAAGTGGAGCGTTTTCCACGATTTCCCGGCAGGCAAAATGTACTCCACCATGCAGGAGATGGTGTTCCCCTTCATCAAGAATCTGCACGGCGACAAGGACAGTGCCTACGCCAAGTACATGGGTGATGCCATTTTCAAAGTGCCCACGCCGCTGATGCTGGATAAAATCGTGACTGCCATGGACGGAATGTATGAGCAGGCGGCGCAGCTTTCCAACACCGACATTCGCGGCGACATCTACGAATACCTGCTTTCCAAGCTGGCAACGGCGGGTGTCAACGGCCAATTCCGCACGCCGCGCCACATCATCCGCATGATGGTTGACCTGATGCAGCCCCGCGCTGATGATGTGATTTGCGACCCGGCCTGCGGCACGGCGGGCTTCCTTGTGGCCGCTGGCGAATATCTGCGTGAAAATCGCAAGCAGGAAGTGTTTTTTGACCGCAAAAACAAAGACCACTACATGAACCACATGTTCCACGGCTTCGATATGGACCGCACCATGCTGCGCATCGGTGCTATGAACATGATGACACACGGCGTGGACAACCCGTTCATCGAGTACCGCGACAGCCTGAGCGACCAGAACCCCGACAAGGACAAATACAGCCTGATTCTGGCAAATCCCCCATTCAAGGGCAGTCTGGACTACGACATTGTTTCCACCGACCTGCTCAAGCTCTGCAAGACCAAAAAGACTGAGCTGCTGTTCCTCGCCCTGTTCCTGCGGATGCTGAAAGTCGGCGGACGCTGCGCCTGCATCGTCCCGGATGGCGTTCTGTTCGGCTCTTCCGCTGCACACAAGGCGATTCGCAGGGAGATCATCGAGAACAACCGTCTGGAAGCCGTAATTTCCATGCCCTCCGGCGTGTTCAAGCCCTATGCGGGTGTTTCTACTGCCATCCTGATTTTCACCAAGACCGGCCACGGTGGCACCGATAACGTCTGGTTCTACGATATGAAGGCCGACGGCTTCTCTCTGGACGATAAGCGCAGCCCGACCACGGAAAACGACATCCCCGATATTATCGCCCGGTTCCACAACCGGGAGGCTGAAGCCACCCGTGAGCGCACGGAACAGAGCTTCTTTGTGCCGAAAGAGGAGATTGCGGGCAACGACTATGATTTGTCCATCAACAAGTATAAAAAGACCGAGTATGTGCCGGTGGAGTATCCTTCCACACAGGAAATTATGGCACAGCTGCGTGATTTGCAAAAGAAGATCGACGCAGAGATGGACGCTTTGGAAGAACTTTTGAAATGAAACAATTCTAATTGCTCGCAGAACTTTTTGCGCAAAGCACTTGCATTTTGGCTGAAAATCATTCAAAATAGAAGCCGGGAGGTGTGAGAATTGACCAACTTTGACTTTCTGAAGGATGACCCGCAATTTTCCGGCTTTGCGGATGCCGCGATCGCTGCGGAGAGGATTCTGCCCATTGATGCGGCCACCGCTGTGCTGGACTGCCGCCGTGCCATGGAATTTGCAGTCAAATGGATGTATTCGGTGGACAACTCCCTCGTCAAGCCATGGGACGATAAGCTCATCAGCCTGATGAGCACCGAAGAGTTTCACGACATTGTGGACGATGATTTGTGGCGGCGGATGGATTTTATTCGCAAGCGCGGCAATGATGCCGCCCACGGAAGCCGCAGCATCAGCCGGGAACAGGCGGAACTTTGCCTCGAAAACCTGTTTCTGTTCCTTGATTTCGTGGCGTACTGCTACGGGACCAGCTATCAGGAAAAGAAATTTGATGCTTCCCTGCTTACACAGCAGCCCGCTGCACCCGTTGCACAGCCCGCCCTGCCGGATGTGGACTTGGATGCACTCATCAAAGAAAACGCTGAGCTCAAGGCGCAGCTGACCGCCCGCCGCGAAACGCAGCAGCCCACCTATGTGCCCAAGCCGTTGGAACTTTCGGAGTACAAGACCCGGAAACTGTATATTGACTCCATGCTAACCGATGCCGGGTGGGTCGAGGGCAAAAACTGGGTCAACGAGGTCCCTCTGCCCGGGATGCCCAACAAGAGCGGCACCGGCTATGCAGATTATGTCCTGTACGGCGATGATGGCCGTGCGCTGGCTGTGATCGAAGCAAAGCGCACCTGTAAGGATGTTGCAGTAGGCCGTCAGCAGGCAAAGCTGTATGCAGATATTCTCGAAAAGCAGTTTGGCCGCCGCCCGGTGGTATTCCTGACCAACGGTTTCGATACCCGCATTGTGGACAATATCTATCCCGAGCGCAAGGTCGCTTCCATTTACTCAAAGCGCGACCTTGAAAAATGGTTCAATCTGCAAGCCATGCGCACCAGCCTTGCAAATGTGGATGTAAACAAAAACATTGCCGGACGGTACTATCAGGAGGGGGCCATCAAGGCTGTCTGCGACAGTTTTGGCCGCAAGAACCGCCGGAAAGCCCTGCTCGTCATGGCAACCGGCTCCGGCAAGACCCGTACCGTCATTGCACTGGTGGATGTATTATTGCAGCATGGCTGGGTCAAGAACGTGCTGTTTCTGGCTGACCGCAACAGCCTTGTGACGCAGGCAAAACGAAGCTTTGTCAACCTCCTGCCGGAGCTTTCCGTGACGAACCTCTGCGAGGACAAAGACAACTTTACGGCACACTGCGTGTTCTCAACCTATCAGACCATGATGAACTGCATTGATTCCGTTCACGATGCAGAGGGCAAGCTGTTCACCTGTGGCCATTTTGATCTGATCATCTGCGACGAAGCACACCGCTCCATCTACAATAAATACCGCGACATCTTCCATTATTTCGATGCACCGCTGGTTGGCCTGACTGCCACGCCCAAGGATGAGATCGACAAAAACACCTACGAGATCTTTGACCTCGAAAACGGCGTGCCCACCTATGGTTATGAACTGGCGCAGGCCGTCAAGGATGGCTTTCTGGTTGATTTCCTCTCGGTGGAAAGCGAAGTCAAGTTCATGAAGAAAGGCATCACCTACGATGAGCTTTCGGACGAAGAGCGGGAAGCCTACGAAAACACCTTTGAGGATGAAAACGGCAACCTGCCGGCCAGCATTGATGCATCTGCTCTGAACAGTTGGCTGTTCAACAAGGACACCATTCGGCAGGTCTTGAATGTCGTTATGCAGAACGCCTTGAAAATCGACTACGGCAGCAAAATCGGCAAGACGATTATTTTTGCCAAGAGCCACGACCACGCAGAAGAAATCCTCAAAGTGTTCAATCAGGAATATCCACATCTGAGCGGCTATGCTATGGTGATCGATAATCAGCTCAAGTATGCGCAGAGTGCCATTGACGAATTTTCCGACCCGAAGAAGTTGCCGCAGATCGCTATTTCGGTAGATATGCTGGACACCGGCATCGATGTGCCGGAGGTTCTGAATCTGGTCTTTTTCAAAAAAGTCCTGAGCAAGGCAAAGTTCTGGCAGATGATCGGTCGCGGCACACGCCTGTGTCCGGGGCTTCTGGATGGCGAGGATAAAAAGAAGTTTTACATTTTTGACTTCTGCGGAAATTTTGAGTTTTTCCGCATGAATAAAGGAAATGCCACCCCGAATATGATTGCCGTTCAGGGTGCGATTTTCGGCTTGCAGTTTGAGATCGCGTACAAATTGCAGGATATGCAGTTCCAGACGGAAGAACTGAAGGCGTTCCGTGCTTCGCTGGTGGAGCACATGGCCAGTCAGGTGCAAAAGCTGAACCGTGACAATTTTGCGGTCAAGCAGCATTTGAAGTATGCTGAATTGTATGCGGACAAAAATAGTTACAATGCGCTGACCTATGCAGATACCTTGATTGCCCGGGAAGAACTTGCCCCCTTGATCGAACCGGAGCCGGACGACCCGAAAGCACTGCGTTTTGATGCATTGCTGTATGGCATCGAGTTGGCATATCTTGCCGGGAAGCCGTATAATCGTGGCCGCAGCGAGCTGCTGAAAAAAGCGAAAGCGGTTGCGAGCGTGTCCAATATTCCAGAGATCGATCAGAAACGTGCGTTGCTTGAAAAAATTATCCAGACCGACTATATCAAAACTGCCGATGTGAACGAGTTTGAGCACATCCGAAAAGAGTTGCGTGACCTGATCAAGTACATTCCCATCGAGCGTGTACGGTACACCACAGATTTCTCGGACGAAATTCTTTCGACAGAATGGAAGGAGGCCGAGCTGGAAAACGATGATCTGAAAAATTACAAGGCAAAAGCTGAGTACTATGTACGGCAGCATCAGGATAATGCAGCCATTGCCAAACTGAAAGGCAACATCCCGCTCACTGCCGAAGATGTCAAAGAACTCGAAAAAATTCTTTGGAGTGAGGTTGGCACAAAAGAGGACTATGAAGCCGAATATGGCACAAAGCCTTTGGGAGAATTCGTGCGGGAAATCGTTGGTCTTGATATGGCTGCGGCGAAAGCTGCATTTTCGCAATATCTGGATGGTGCTAACCTCGACAGCCGACAGATTTACTTTGTTAACCAGATTGTCGAGTACATCGTACATAATGGCATGATGAAAGACCTCTCCGTTTTGCAGGAGCCGCCTTTTACAGATCAGGGAAGCATCGTAGAGGTCTTTACAGATTTGAGTGTATGGCTTGGTATTCGCAAGACCATTGAACAGGTCAACGCCAACGCAATCGCAGCGTAATAGAATATCTTCTAAAACGGTAAAGTGGATTTTATCCGCTTTGCCGTTTTTCTTTTTGTCTAAAATTGTGAAATTTTCAAAACTGTATTCCAAAACGGTCCTGCGGATTCCTATTAGTGTAGAGGCTTTCAAAATCTTTTGTAAAACGGCTTTCCGCTAGTTCTATAAGTGGATAATGAACAAAATCTATATTCTAAAATTAGGCAGTTCAACAAAATTTGAAAATCTGTATGCCAAACACCCTTTTTAGAATGTTATAGGTATAGGAGGTTGTTTGAAAAAGTGAAAATTCCCCAAATTTTCATAAGACCCCGTTTAAAAATACCCCTTTAAGTTTGTATAGGGTGTAGGGACTACTTTCAGAAACG
>ERZ1026943.1026-NODE-1026-length-12173-cov-9.235270_pt1 | contig 12173 bp, 15 predicted proteins | sample MGYA00519461_ERZ1026943 | MGnify/ENA primary metagenome ERZ1026943 (study PRJEB26926, sample SAMN06164617) | human gut metagenome | biome: ENVO:00009003; feature: ENVO:2100002; material: ENVO:00002003 | host: Homo sapiens | place: USA | collected 2012 ...
ATTAGTTAGCCGTACGCATCTAACTAACTTACACAGTTCAGATTACACTCTCAAAAAATTGTAATCTGTACTCTAGATGACTGGGATAATTCAGTTTTCAGAGGGGCTTATTTCAGAACCCCTGAAAACTTAATCCTCTATTTCTTGCACTAAAAAAGCCACCATGGCGGTGACTTTTTATCGTAAAAGATATATTTCTCTTTTTCTACTCTTTCACGGATTGCATCAGCGTCATACCCGTACTTGATTTCCAGGTAGTCCTTCTTATCGGCTAAGCTTTTATCCAACAAAGCCTCATACTCGTCGCTTTCTTCCTGTGGGCCAAATAATACAGCTCTAGGCATGTGGAGGGTTATAGCCAAACATATCAGCAAAAGCATGTCGTTTTTTTGCTACTCTTGAATAAGATTTTGAAATTTTCATTATGGCTTCACCCTTTCAAGCATCTCCTCAACGAAATTATAACTTTCAGGGAACGTGCTTTCAAGAATTTTCCTTCTTTCTGAGTCAAACTGTGCTTCAATGAAATGTGCAAAAAACTCGCTGATTATATGTGATTCAGTTTCCCAGTAGTCTTGTTTATGCCCATATCTTCCTTTGATTTTTCCTTTAGACAATCCGTCAATCATGTCCGATGTTGAAGACGCTTTATAGTTTGTCTTGATTTCTTCAGTTTTCAGAGGGGCTTATTTCAGACCCCCTGAAAGCTTATATAACCAAGCGATATACAACAAAACACTTGTATATACATAAAAATCATTGTGTGTAGCTTTTCGGACATAAAAAAGTCTAAACGACGTCATACCTCCGAAATGCGATGGTTATCACTTCTTGGCGCTTGGGAAAAAATTTATGACCCGTTTTTTCGACTATAGCAAACATACCTTACTCATTTGTATATTTGTCAACTTTATAGTAGAATACTCATATAAAGTTTAGTTATTGTTGATGGGAAAGGGATTTTAAGTAATGAGGGAGATTGTTTTAAAAAAGCTCCGTATTCGGATTCTTGAGTATTACGATACGCAACGTAGTTTTGCCGAAGCACTTGGCATGTCGCAGAATTTATTATCGTACCGCCTTCAAGGACGTACACAATTTCGTTCTGATGAGATTTATAAAGTTTGTCAAATGTTAGATATTCCACAAGAGCAGATTGGTGAATATTTTTTTAACTTTGCGGCGCAAAAAAAGCAGGAGAAAGACTAATTCTTGGTCTTCTCCTTTTTTTTTATGCTAAAATAGGGCTTATGAAAATAAACAAAGTAGCAGAAGCTGTTGAATCTATGGAAATTATAGATAAACAAAAGAAAGTCTTAGAAACGGCCAAAGACACCCTAAAAGAAACGGTAAAAAAAGTCCAAAGCGATCGCAATAATCGGGTCTATTATGGCTTAGATCGTTTACCGAGTGGTATGGCTAGTAACCAAATTACCGATGGATGTTTGGTTTTAGAAGGGGGAGCTTTTCGTGGCCTTTATACCAGTGGGGTCTGTGATGCGCTCATGGAAGAAAATATCAATATGCGAGCTACGATTGGTATCTCGGCTGGTGGCATGAATGGTGTGAACTATGTAAGTGGACAGATTGGACGAAGTGCCCATATCAATTTAAAATATCGAAACGATTCGCGTTATGTAGGTTCCCAAGCCTTGCTTAACAATCATGGTATCATCGGGTTTGATTTTATTTTGATGGATCTGAATTCCGAATGCCCATTGGATATGACTCGTTTTAATGCACCCAATCGACGCTTTGTGGTGGGAGCAACCAACTGCAATACAGGAGAGATTACCTATTTTGAAAAAGGTATCTGTAAGGATATTTTTGCCGCTATTTCAGCGAGTGCTTCGATGCCTTTTGTTTCTGAAATGGTCGATGTAGAAGGCCAACCTTACTTAGATGGAGGATGTTCTTGTGCCATTCCATATCAATGGGCTTTGGATCAAGGCTACAAAAAGATTATTGTCGTTCGTACTCGAGATCAAGAATTTCGTAAACCAGCCGATGATAACCATGGCGGATTGATTCATCGCTGGTATCATCGCTATCCCGAACTTGCCGATCGACTTACGGAAAGTGAAGAACGTTATAATCGCCAATGTAATGAGTTAGAACAACTGCGAAAAGATGGTCGGATTTTTGTGATTTATCCCAGCAAACCGATTGATATTGGTCGCTTGGAAAGAGACACAAGTCGGCTTGGTGATATTTATTATTTGGGTTATAATGATGCTAAAAATAAAATGAGTGCGCTAAAAGCTTATTTAAACAAGGAGGAATTCCATGAATTGTCCTAATTGTGGTCATAGAAATGATGATCGACGTCGCTATTGCGAAAAGTGTGGAGAATATCTGTTTCCGGAAGATGCTTCTGAAGAAACGAAACAAATTCATCAAGTAGAGACGGTTGTGAAAACGGATCGTAAAAAAGTCTTCCACATGGTTTTGTTGGGGATGATCTGCACGTTGATACTTGTTGGGGGTAGCAGCATTTATTTCATGAATGAAATGCGTGTTGCCAAAGATGCCGAAATTACGCAACTTAAAAAAGACAAAAAAGCTTTAAATAAAGAAATCAAAACTTTGAAGAAGAAACAAAACACCAATGAAAACAGCTATGATAAACAAATTTCTTCTTTAAATGAAGAAAATAAAAAACAAGCTCAGGAAATTGTGGATTTGGAAAAGAAAAATGCGAAACTTCAAAAACAGATTGATGAAGGTTCCGTACAAAAAGAAGATACGTCAAAAAAAGATGCAGATAACTAATCTGCATCGTATTTTTTTATTCGACTTCAAAAATAGCTTCAATTTCAACCGGTGCATCAAGAGGTAGCTGGTTGATTCCTACAGCTGTACGAGCATGTTTGCCGGCTTCGCCAAAAATATCAAAAAGTAGTTCACTTGCTCCATTTGTGACAAGGTGTTGTTGGTCAAATCCTGTCTTACTGGAAACAAAGGCTTGTAGTTTGACGACGTTTTTTACACGGTCTAAATCTTTTAAATGATATTTAAGCGCCGATAACATATTGATAATACATAAGCGTGCACATTCTTGACCTTGTTCTAATGTGAGTTGGTCACCAAGTTTTCCGGTATAGGCTAAACTTCCATCCAGTTTACAAGGTAATTGGCCGGATACAAAAAGTAAATTTCCTACTTGTTTAACGGGAATGTACATAGCTTTAGGGGCTGAACTTTCAGGAAGGGTAATTCCTAATTCTTCGATTCGTTTTTCGTAATTCATATCGTTCCTTCTTTCTGTGTTTTTACTATAGGGCAAGAATGCTTTTATTGTCAACTGAGGGATTTTATAAGATAATAACTATATATTTTTGTGGGGAGGATGAAGTATGCGAGATTTTAGTCATGTGAAGAATATGATTGTTAAAATCGGTTCTTCTTCATTATGTAATGCCGAAGGGAATATCGATACAGAAAAAATTCTCGGCTTTATTGAACAGATTGCCAAGATTCGACGTCAGGGAATTCAGATTGTTTTGGTGAGCAGTGGGGCGATTAAAACAGGTGTAGAAATGATGCATTTAAAGAAAAAGCCCGTTCATCTTCCGGATAAGCAGGCCCTTGCAGCAATTGGTCAAGCCAGCTTGATGCGTATCTATGATGATTTATTTGGTTTATACCATATTAAAAGTGCACAGATTCTTATGAACCATGATGATTTCGATGATCGGAAACGCTGTTTGAATTTTTATAATACGATGCAGTCTTTGATTCGCTATGATGTCTTACCCATTGTCAATGAGAATGATACTTTAGCCGTGGATGAAATCAAAGTTGGTGATAACGATACGATGGCAAGTTTACTTGTACCAATTGTGAATGCGGATCTCGTCGTTTTAATCAGTGATATTGATGGCTTGTATGATGCCAATCCGCATACCAATCCCAATGCCCAATTTATCTCGGAAGTTCATGGAATTACGCCCCAAATCAATGCGATGGCAACCGATACCAATACATCCATGGGAACGGGAGGCATGGTCACGAAATTAAAAGCCGCAAAAATCTGCAATGCCTATGGTTGTGATATGGCGATTGTGAATGGCGATACCCCAGATGTTTTAGTGGATTTGATGGATGGAAAAGATGTTGGAACCTTGTTTTATGGGGATAGTGGACGAAACTTAAATGCTCGTCAACATTGGATTCTGTATCAAAGTTGGGCGAAGGGAAATATTGTGATTGATCAAGGGTGTAAACGCGCCTTACTGAAACATAAGAGTTTATTGCCTTCTGGTATTGTTTCTGTCTCGGGAACTTTTACGATGTCTTCGGTGGTGGATATCATCGACCAAAAAGGTACTTTGATTGCCAAAGGCATTGTGAATTATGCGAGTGAAGAAATTAACCAAATAAAAGGATTGAAGTCAAAAGAAATCGAAAGTGTATTATCGTATTGTGATTATGAAGAAGTGATTCATGCCAATAATATGGTATTGGTCAAGGAGGAAAACCATGATTGAAGATATTTTAACTGAAGCCAAACAAGCTTGTCGCTCCTTTCAATTGGTGGATACGCAAACCAAAATCCAAGCTTTGGACGCCATCGAACAAGCTTTACGTAATGAGAAACAGCACATTCTTCTGGCAAATCAAAAGGATTTGGATGCCGCAAGAAAAAATGGTATGCGACCAGCTATGTTGGATCGATTGATGTTGAACGAAGAAAGAATTGATCAAATGGCGGATGGTGTAGCTATGGTTGCCCAGCTAGATGATCCTATTGGACAGGAAATTCGTACGATTCATCGTCCGAATGGACTGGATATTCATCAAGTTCGTATCCCTATTGGAACCGTTGGTGTTGTCTATGAAGCTAGACCCAATGTGACGGTAGATATTGCGGCTATCTGCTTAAAAACCAATAATGTTTGTATTTTAAAGGGTGGAAAAGAAGCTTTCTATTCTAATCAGGTTTTAAGTAAAGTGATGCAAGAAGCGGTTCAAGATATCCTTCCTGTCAATCCCATCTACAGTATTGAAAAGATGGATCATGCCGTGGTGACAGAGTTGATTTGTGATCGGAATCATGTAGATGTTGTTATTCCGCGAGGGGGAAAAGGATTGATTTCCCATGTCGTAGAAAATGCGAAAGTGCCTGTTATTGAAACAGGAGCTGGCTTATGTCATCTTTATGTCGATAAGGATGCCAACTTGGATATGGCTGTTGAGATTGCCGTCAATGCGAAAACGCAACGACCAAGTGTTTGTAATGCGATTGAGACAATTCTTGTACATAAGGATATTGCCGAAGCTTTTTTAACCCAGTTAAAACCACGATTTAAAGCCGTAAAGATTTATGGAGATGAAAGAAGTTTAAAGGTTTTAGATGGCCAATTGGCAACAAAAGAAAATTATGGAACCGAATACGATGACATGATTTGTAATGTGAAAGTAGTTGCGGATATCGATGAAGCTATTGAACATATTTATACGTATTCGACCAAACATTCCGAATGTATTGTTACGGAGAATAAGGAAAACGCAAGCTATTTTATGGATGCCTTGGATTCAGCTTGTGTATATCAGAATGCCTCAACAAGATTTACTGATGGGGGACAATTTGGTTTTGGGGCAGAAGTAGGCATTAGTACCCAAAAGTTACATGCCAGAGGACCCATTGGTTTACAAGAAATGACAAGTACTAAATATAAAATCTTTGGTAATGGACAAATACGAAAATAAGGAGCATAAGCTCCTTTTTATATATTGTTCCAGATAGGATTTAAGGCATCAAAGAATTCTGTCATATTGGTTTTTTTCGTTGCGAAATAACGTTTGAAACTCTTGCTGTCATTACAGTGAACTAAGATGGAATCTTTTTGCCGTGGATAATGAATGGGAACGATTTTTTCAATGCGTTCATCTTGTCCAATCGTACAGAGAATGGTTTCACTTTGTTGGGCAAGATAATTTAATCCATCTAGTAAAGCTAAGCTGTCTAAATAGATGCATGTTTCTACATAAGCGCGATGATCTTTTATCTGGTATAAAAAGAAGGCACGCAATTCATCGTTTTCTTTGATTGTGAGTGCTTGATACCGATTGGCAGTGGCATAGGCAAGTTTTTGTTCCCATTCTTCTTTTGTATAAAGAATACTTGCTTCAAAATACGATAAGAATTTTTGATATAGTTCGTAAGTATCCTTATTTGAATGAAGAATGGTTCCATATACTTTTTGGGATAAATCCTTAGCTTGAATTTGAACCCGCTTGCTAGTAGAAATTCGTTCGAAGCCATGATGTAAAAACAGCAAAGGAAAGTTTGTGGTACAAAAGGTAAAGAATGTTGTATAGCTGGCTTGCTCTAAACAAGCTTTCAACAACGTCGAAAAGTGCCCTTTTTGTTGGTAGTCGGGATGGGTTGCGGCCATGGTAATTTGATTGACGGCCACTTTTTTTCCTTGGATGCAGACGGCATGACTTTCCATTTGAATAACGGAGACTAGTTGCTCTTCAATATAGAAACAATACATATCTTCTGGTTGAAATTGATAGAGCATCCAATGTTGAATTTGTTCGGATGTCATATGCAACAAGGCCTTTTCTAATAGGGTTTGTACTTCTGCTTTATTTCTAGGATGATGCTCAATCATTGGAATCCTCTTCTGTTTCCGTATATTCGGCATCTATGGCATCTTGTTTTGGTGGATTGCTTGTATAGTTGGATGTATCGTCATTTGTAAAGGTATATGTATGGATATTTTTACGAACTCTCCATCCAAAGAATAAACTCACAATATAGATGATGATGAATACGGGAATTAGAAAAGGCAGTAATTTAATAAATAATAATAAGATTAGAAATAATACGAGATAGAATGCGATTAATTCCATGAGGACCTCTTTCTAAATGGGACGTTCCATTTCAATGGTTTCTAAGAATTCCGGTTGGACTTGACCATTGGATAATTCTTGAATATCTGTTGTAATGTCGTTTTGCGAAATAAATTGATATTCGACTTTTTCCTGGTAATCTTTCCATGTGACTTCAATCTCATGACTGCGAAAATAATGATCGAATTTTCCAATCAAGTCATAAGGGAAAAAGATGCGATATCGAGATACCATTTGGGATTCGGTTAGGGTGGCTTTGTTTAGCGCTTCTTGTACACTGGAACTATAGGCGCGTACTAAACCTCCGGTTCCTAATTTGGTTCCGCCAAAATAGCGAACAACAACGGCTAATATATCTTGCATTTCATGATGTAGTAAAACATCTAACATGGGATGTCCCGCTGTTTGACTGGGTTCTCCGTCGTCATTGGAACGAACGATGGAGCCAATGATCATGGCACTGCAATGATGGTTTGCCTGCGGATGTTCTTTTTTTATAAGACGCAAATAGTCTTTTGCTTCGAGTTCATCATTTGTACGATGTAAGTAAGTAATAAACTTACTTTTTTTGATTTCTATGGTTGAACTACAGTCTTCTAAGATTCTTGGCATAAAGCCATTCTAACGTGTTTCATACGACTTTGCAAGAAAGCTAAAAAAGCGCCTTTTTGAATACAATAAGAAAAAAGCTCATCCAAATGATGAGCTTTTAAAGTTCTTTGTATTCGCCTTCAATATAGTCGTCTGATTGATCAGCTTTTTTGATAAAAGAATTGATACGATGTTGCGTGATCCATAAGACAAGACCTTGGATGATCAAAAGCACACCACTGATTTTTAATACAGTTTGGGCTGACTTGATAGGACTAAAGAAGAAGATACAACCGATGATTAAGAGGATGGCGCTATAAATGAGACCACCTTTCCATTTGTCATAGCCATAGTCTTTTTGAATCAAACTGGCTTGAATATGTATGACGGCATTGAAAATAAGAATAATACCTGTACAAATGGAAGCTGTCTTAATAATAAAATGCGGGTTTCTAATTAATAAGAATCCGATGGCACATAGAAAGACGCCAAAAATCAAAGGGATACTTGATAAATTGAGACGGCGAATAAAAAATACATATAATTGATAAGCACCGAAAAGAATTAATATGCCACCAATCACTTTAATACAAGTGGTTAGAATAGATATATCAAAAATAATGAGTGCAAGTCCGATTAGAATATAAAACAGGGCGCCAAGAATGATTTCTTTTTGGCTTTCTTTGAGAAATGTTTTCATGATTCTCACCTCTTACTTTTAGTATACGCTTCTTTCGATAAATCCCGATATACAGATGAAAGAAATTGTTGGAGTTCACCAAAATTGCAGGGTTTTTGGGGTTGGAGTATACTAGGAATAACTATGAGAGGTGACAAAAATGAGAGCAGTAGTTTTAGTAGAAAACGGATATGAAGAATTAGAGACCATGGGTCCCATTGCTTTATTAAAAAGAGGTGGCGTAGATGTAGATCTTGTACGCTTGTGTACCGAAGAGGCAGTAGGGCGATTTGGTATTCAATATACCCCATCTATCTATTATGCGGATTATGACTTTGATAAGGCCGATTGTTTAGTCGTTCCTGGGGGACCACAACATGCCACGATGCGGAAAAATCCTGTGGCATTGAAATTGATTCATGAATTTGCGGAAAATAAAATGATTGGAGCTATTTGTGCAGCTCCAACGATTTTAGGTCAAGAAGGTTTATTAAAAGGTAAGAACTATACTTGTTTTGCGGCGATGAATGATGACTTTGGCGGTACATTCCATTCGGCTTATGTTGTTAGAGATGGCAATATTGTTACAGCTTGTTCGGCAGCAGCCAGTGTGGAGTTTGGTTTTGCGTTGTTGGAGCTCTTATGCGGAAAAGAACATACCGACAAGGTAAAGGAGTCAGTTTATTATGGATTTGATCACTGAGTTTATTCGAAGTGGTGAAAAAAAGCGTCAAACGGGTGGTATTGGATTAGAAGTTGAACATTTTGTGTTGCATAAGAAAACAGGATTACCTATGCCTTATGCAACGATTGAAGAATTGTTTAAATTACTGGAACCAGACTATCCCCAAGCGGTCTATGAAGCTGGTCATTGTGTGGCTTTAGAAAATGAAGAGACTTTGATTACTTTGGAACCTGGTTGTCAATTGGAATTGTCGTTTTTGTATACGGCGGATTTAAAACGAATTCAAACCGCTTATCAGAAAGCCATGAAACCAATTGAAGAATTTGTTGATGAAAAAGGTTATGAAATTGTCTATGCAGGTGGCTTGCCAACAGTAGATGTGGATTCCTTTCCTAGAATTCAAAAAGCTCGTTATGCCTTGATGGAAGCATATTTTCAAAACCATGGAACAAGAGGCAAGGAAATGATGAAAGGAACGGCAGCGGTTCATGTTTCCGTTGACTATGCGGATGAAAAAGATTATGTAAAGAAAATGCGTATGGCTAATCTCTTGCATCCGGTTTTTGCCTTTCTCTGTTTTGATTCCTGGTACTATGCTGGTAAAAAGAATACGGATCTTTTAGTGCGGGATTCAATTTGGCAAGGTACAGATCCCGATCGTTGCCGCATTGTGGATGATTTATTTGCGGATGATTTTGGCTATCAAAGCTATGCCAATTATGTTTTAAACGCTCCATTGATTTTGATGCATACCAAGGAAGATGCCTATCTTTCTGTGCAAGATAAAACGTGTCGCGAAGTCGCAAAGGAATATGGTTGGTCAGATCAAACCATTGCGCATTATCTCTCGATGGTTTTCCCGAATATTCGAACGAAAAACTTTATTGAAATTCGCAGTGCAGATTCAATGCCTTTGAATGAAACCATGGCTTATTGTGCTTTTTTGAAAGGCTTATTTTATCGCGGTGAAACAGTGGAAAAATATGCGGGTCTGGCTCATTCCATTGATGCCATACATGCAACGATCGCATCAATTCGTAAAGATGGATGGCAAGCGGATGTTTATGGTTACCGTTGTGATGTATTTTGCGAACAATTATTAGAAGATGCTAAAAAAGGACTGGATGAAGAAGATTTACTTCTGTTAGCTCCATTAGAAAAACGCATTCTTCAAAGGAAACATATAGGCGAATTATGAAAATAGAAGACGAATATCGAACATATATTGAACAGCACATGGTTGAATCAAAAATGAGTGCTTTAGAAATCAATAATGCCATTATTGATAGTGAATTGAATGCAGGTGGAAATAATTATACACATACGTTGCATATTCCCAAGTTTTTTACGCAAGAAGATAAAAAAATCTTTCAAGAGATCGTATCGGTCACTTATGCGATTTTTGAAAAAGTGATTCAAGCCTATCGCAAAGATGAGAAGGTGCGTGCTTTATTCCCATTTTCTCAAACATTAGAGGATTTGATTCTATGTCAACCGAGATATAAAGAAGCTATTCCAATTTGTCGCATTGATATTTTTTATAATGAAGAAACCAAGGATTTTCATTTTTGCGAGTTTAATACTGATGGTACAGCAGCAATGAATGAAAATGAAAGATTGAATCAAATCTTTTCGATGCATAACATCTTACAAAAAGATAAGCGGCACTATGAATTTTTGGAGCTGGTGCAAGCTTGGGCTAAAGCTTTTTTGTCCATTGCCAAAGAAGATCCAAAAGTACCAGATAAACCAATGATTGCGATTGTAGATTTTTTAAATCATGCGTATTTAAATGAATTATATGTTTTTCAAGAAGTGTTTAAAACGTATGGTTGTACTTGTGAAGTCTTAGATATTCATGATCTTGTCTATGAAAATCATCGTTTACTTTCTAAACATACCAAACGTCCTATCGATATGATTTATCGTAGAGCGGTCACCTCAGATATTATGGAAGACTATGCCAATTGCCAGGCTTTTATTCAAGCTGTCCAGGAAGACACAGTTTGCCTGGTGGGGGCTTTTCAAACCCAGATTGTCCATCATAAAGAAATTATGAAAGTTCTTTTTCATCCTTATCTGCAAAAATACTTTACAGAAGCGCAGAAAACTTTTATTGCCAAACATTGTCCCGCTACATATGAATTAGATGATTCTTTACCGATTGATTTGAAAGATAAAGACCAATGGATTATTAAACCAAAAGATTCTTATGGCGCTAAAGGTGTTTGGGCTGGGGTCGATTTGGATCAAAAACAATGGGAGAAGGTAGTAGCTGATTTTAAGAATAAAGATTACATTGTTCAAAGCTATATTTCTCCGTATAAGACATGGAATATTGATCTAGCCCGCTCGGATCATTTTCAGCGCTTTACGAATATGACGGGCCTATATACTTTTAATGGTCAATTTGCGGGGGTTTATTCGCGTTTGAGCGATTCAGGAATTATTTCTTCGCAATACAACGAGCGTACGATTCCAACTTTGTTTGTGGTATAATGAGCCTGAATTGAGGAGTTATTATGGGAAAAAGAATACGGGTTTGGTTTATTCGAATTCTGGCACTTGTGATTGTCGTGTTGATGATCTTGTCTCTGGGAATGAATATTTTTACAGGACAAAAATCAAGTAAAGAAGACCAAACAGAACAAACAAGTCAAACAAAGAAAAAGAAATCAAAATATACCTATGTTGCAGCAGATTCAAAATTTCATTTGGATGGTGTTGATCAGGATTTATTGTTACCAAAGGGTATGACGGTTAAATCGCAAACGACCAATGAAAAATCGAATGCCAAAATCTATACGTTTAATGGGGTTCAATACGATGATATTTCTGCCTCACTTGTGATTAGTGTAGCCGAAAGCGGCAAAGGTGCTAATATGGATTCCATTCCGATGGTGGGTATGGAAGAAATGGCTGATGGTTTAAAAAACAATGGTGAGTACAGCAATTCCAACTATATTACGTTCCGCGGAAAATCAGATAATTATTTGGAGCAGGTTCAAACGATTATGGATGGAGATACGCAATATAAATATGAGATCGATTACAATATTTATGATGTGGCGAATAAGAACTATTATATGATTTCTTTATTCTTATTGAATCCAACCAATCCTAGTAAAACGGATCGTTTACGTTTGGATCGTATGGGAAAAGAAATGATGTCTAAGACAAGTTATATGGCACAAGATGTCTATTCTGAGTTTGCCTTACCAGCTGAAAAAGAAAACGAATTTAATCATTTAAAATAAAAAAAGGCCTGTGTGTACTGAGCCCCAAATTTTGGACAAAAGTTAAATAGATTTTAAGGCTTGAATTCTTGCTTGGCAAGGGGTCAGGCCTTTTAAT
>ERZ1026943.1031-NODE-1031-length-12133-cov-5.968538_pt1 | contig 12133 bp, 10 predicted proteins | sample MGYA00519461_ERZ1026943 | MGnify/ENA primary metagenome ERZ1026943 (study PRJEB26926, sample SAMN06164617) | human gut metagenome | biome: ENVO:00009003; feature: ENVO:2100002; material: ENVO:00002003 | host: Homo sapiens | place: USA | collected 2012 ...
CACAAGGCTATTCGTCGGCAGCGTCAGATGTGTATAAGAGACAGGTTATAAACATTTAGCATATCTAATTCCTTAAATATTCTATAAGGAAGGGAACGGTACGTTTACCGGAAATGCGGAGGGGCTTTTTGTCCCGCTTTTTCCGCGTCTCCGAGGTTTTCTCGCGGATGGCGGATTCCCGCGGAAAGGGTATGCGAGGTGTATTGGCAGCGATAATAACCTATACAAGAACGATATAATTCGATATACTTATAAAGGCAAAAAGCTGTCATGGAACGGAAGAGTCCGGACATTATAAAGACGCGGCAAGGGAAGGCCGGCGTCAATTTCAGAAGAATAGGAAAGTGAAGAGCGATGGGAGAATTAACATATCCGGGCAACGGTATCCCGGATGCGTTCAGAAGTGTTCTGGACGAACTCCCGGGTGGTGTGCTTGTGTATCGGGGTACCCGGGAAAAGGAAATCCTTTATGCGAGCAAGGGCGTCATTCAGATGCTGGAGTGCAAAGATGCGCATGAATTTATCAATTACACTTTCGGCTCATTCCGTCATTTTGTGTATATCGATGATGTAGGCCGCGTGGAACGCGAGATCGACGAACAGATGCGTTCCAGCAAGGACCTCCATGATTACGTGAATTACAGAGTGAGAACCATCACGGGGAAAATTGTGTACGTGGAAAACTTCGGACGCAGGGTGAAACTGCCCGGCGAAGGAGATGTTTTCTGCGCCTTTGTCATGGACTCGCGTGTCAAGGATCTGACGAGGGACATTGATTCGCTGACGGGATTCCCCGGGCAGAAGCGATTCCTGGGACATGCGGGCAATGAACTCAAGCACCGCAGCTTCAATACAGAAGCGCCCGAGACGGCAATCCTCTATTTCAATATCAAGAATTTCAAAATGTTCAACGTGCAGTACGGCGGCAAGGAAGGCGACCAGCTGCTGCGTGATGTGGCGGATATACTGAAGGAAGTATTCCCGCATGATTACATCGCGCGTTTTGCTGACGACCATTTCGTCGTCCTGACCGATTATGTGGATCTGAAGCTGAGGGCCCGCGAGGTCTATCAGAAGCTTGTGAGCCTCAGAAGCGGCGTACGCCTCGATGCGAAATTCGGCGTGTACCATGTCACCGATTTCAATGTCAATCCGGAACTTGCCTGCGATCTGGCCAAGCTTGCCTGCGACAGCATCCGCGACCGCCTCGATGTCCATATCCTCGAATATACCGATGAAGTCTGGAACCTGTCCGAGCTCAGAAATTACGCTGTCTACCATATCGACGAAGCGCTGAAGAACGGATATATCAAGGTCTACTACCAGCCTGTCATGCGTTCCCTTTCCGGCACGCTCTGCGGCCTGGAGGCACTGGCCCGCTGGGAAGATCCTGAGAAGGGCTTCATTTCGACCGGCATCTTCATCCCGGCTCTCGAAGACAGCCGTCAAATCAGCAAGCTCGATATGTACATGATCGAGCATGTCTGCCAGAACTACAGGGAACGCGTCAACCGCGGAGAACCGGTTGTGCCCGTTTCCTTCAACCTTTCCCGCATCGACTTCTTCACCTGCGAAGTGCTCGAGGAACTGAACCGCATCACCGACAAGTACTGCGTCCCGCACTACATGCTGAATGTGGAAATCACTGAAAGCGTCTTCGTCCATGACTTCCGCAAGATCAGCGAAGAAATCGACAATTTCCATAAAGCAGGCTTCCAGGTCTGGATGGACGACTTCGGCAGCGGCTATTCCTCGCTGAATGTCCTCAAGGACTACAGCTTCGATGAACTGAAGATCGATATGGAATTCCTGGCGCACTTCACCGAAAAAGCGAAGAGCGTCATCGAAAGCACCGTCCGCATGGCCAAAAAAATCGGCGTGCAGACACTCGCTGAAGGCGTCGAGACGAAAGAACAGCTCGATTTCCTGAAGAGCATCGGATGCGAAAAAATCCAGGGCTACTACTTCGGAAAACCAATGCCCTACGATAACGTCGTAGAACGCATCAAAGAACAGCACTGGGTCACGGAAACAAGAGAAATGGCGCAGTACTATGATGCAGCAGGAAGAGAAGATTTCCTGACGAACTGCCCGTTTGCCCTTCTGGAAGACGACGGAACGAAATTCAGATACCTCTTCGTCAATAATGAATTCATGAAATCCCTCGCTACTGCCGGGACGACCTCTACGGACATGTCCGAGCATACGATCAACGACAATGCCTCGCCGCTGTCCCACCTTTTCAGGAATTTTGCCAATGAAATCGCGGAATCCGGGAAAGAGCAGGTCCTTACCTATACATCCAAGAACCAGTACATGCGCCTGCGCTGCAAGACCATCGCCTCCTGCGGAAATAAGCACATCCACAGGGCTGAACTTATCAACGTCACATTCAACAGCGACCAGCGCCAGCAGGACATGCTCGACGGCCTTGTCAGAAGTATCTACTACCTCTACAATACCGTTTTCATCATCAACTTCGACGAAAACTCCTGTAACCCGATCGTCGCCTCCGCCAGCTCCTGGGAATTCCTCCATCAGAAGACCTACGGCCTTGAAGAAGTCCGCCTGAGCTACGCAAGGCAGAACATCCACCCGGATGACCAGGAACGCTTCCTCGAATTCGTCCGTCTCGATAACATGGAACAGCGCATCGAAGACAGCCCCGAAGGCATGATTGCCGACTACTTCAGAACCAAAGGCGCCGACGGCAACTTCACCTGGGACGTCCACACCATCATCTCCATCCCGAAGACCAATGGCAAAGTATTCCTCTACACCGCGAAACTCTCGCCCCTGGACGACGAGACCCTCCGCAAACACGTCTTCAAGGAATACATCAAAGACGACAAACCAGAACTGAAAACAGCCGAAAACAAAGCAGAATAAAGAATAAAAAGAAGGACCGTGGTAAATGGGAAACCATTCATCACAGCCCTTTTTGCGTAGGGAAATGGGCGGTAGGGCCGGTGTATTTCCCTGAGCGCCGCTAATACTTGCCTTCCCAGACGGAGAAGAAGGGCCGTAGGCCGGTTTTGACCTTGCCCTGGAAGGGAAGGTGCCCGGCCTTAAATTCTTATGCCGGGCGGAAACAGCATTTCCTCAGCCGTAGGCTGGTTTTAGGGTTTCCCAAAGGTGCAGTTTCTAAAAAGGGCGGATAGGGTTGATTACCACGAGCGAAGCGAGGCTGTATGGTTTTCCATTTCCCCACCCATCCTTCTAATTCCCACATCGTTCCATGCAATCATGCGTTTTTGTCAAATCAAATTTGTGATTGGCTCTTTTTTTTCATATAATAGACGTATGCGCTCTAAGGCGGGATGCCTTAGACAACCGAAAGAGGATGCGGGAACATCTTTTTTTCGGAATTTCTTATGGTCAAAGCTCAGCGGATCTTCTGGAAATCCGTCTGAGAAGAAGGAATGTCGAAAGTATGAAAATGGGGTATAAAGGGACAGACCGGATGATCGCCGGGATTGTTTTTGGCGTGATTACGTTCTGGCTTTTCGCGCAGGCCATCGTGAATGTCGGACCTGCCGTGCAGGCGGATCTTGGGATTCCGCTGGATACGCTGAATATTGCGGTCAGCCTGACGGCTCTTTTCTCGGGCCTCTTCATCGTGGCTGCCGGAGGTCTGGCGGATAAGACCGGTAGGAAGAAGATTGCTTACCTGGGATTTGTCCTGAGCATCATCGGCTCTTCCTGCCTCGTCCTTTCGCAGGGCGCGGTGCTCCTCATCGCGGGCCGCATCATTCAGGGTTTGTCGGCCGCATGCATCATGCCTTCGACCATTGCCCTCATGAATGCCTATTTCGAAGGGAAAGCCCGCCAGAGAGCCCTGAGCTTCTGGTCTATCGGCTCCCGGGGAGGCGGCGGCATCGCATCCTTCGCCTTCGCGGGCGGCGCCATTGCATCCAGCTTCGGCTGGCGAGGCATCTTCGTCTTTTCCATCATTTTCGCTGCCCTTGGCATGATACTCCTCTGGGCGACGCCGGAAAGCAAAAGAGATTCCGACGAACCCTTCCATTTCGACTTTGCAGGCCTTTCCATTTTCATCGTGACCATGGTCGCACTGAATATATTCATCAACTTCGGCGCTGCTTTTGGCTGGACGAGCGGAAGGACACTCGGCCTTCTTGCCACCATCCTGATCGGATTTGCCGCATTTGTGAAAGTGGAAAGAAATAAACACAACGCACTCCTTGATCTCAAACTCTTCAGGAGCAAGCCCTATGCCGGTGTGCCGCGTCGAACTTCCTTTTGAATGCCGTCGCAGGCACACTGATCGTCGCCAATACCTATGCGCAGGTAGGCCGCGGTTTCACCGCCTTCCAGTCCGGCATGCTCTCCCTCGGCTACCTCGTCGCCGTCCTTGCCATGATCCGCGTCGGAGAAAAGATCCTCCAGAGAGTCGGTGCCAGAAAACCGATGCAGTGGGGCGCCTCCATCACCACAGCAGGCATCGCCATGATGGGCCTGACCTTCCTCCCGGACCTCACCTATACCGTCGTCGTCTTCGTAGGCTTCTGCCTCTTCGGATTTGGCCTCGGCATCTACGCGACGCCGTCCACCGACACCTCCGTCTCCAATGCACCGTCCGACAAAGTCGGCCAGGCAGCCGGTGTCTATAAAATAGCCAGCTCCTTGGGAGGCGCCTTCGGCGTAGCCATCTCCGCCGCCGTCTACGGGGCCTTCGCAGAAAGCACCAACCTCGCCGCCGCTGCCACTGCCGGCATCCTCGTCAATGTCGCTTTCGGACTCCTCGCCATCCTCGCCATCATCACCCTGATTACAAGAGGCATCGGAAGAATGGAAGACGAAATGGAAGAAACCGAAATGGCAGTATCAGAATCGTATAACCAGTAAAAAATGGGAGGCTGCAGAAGTGTACAATCATTTCTGCAGCCTTTTTTTATTATCCCGAATGTCAGGAAAGGCAGGCGGAGGAATGATAAGCGCAGGGGATTTCTTTTTTGTATAATAAGGAAAAACAGATCTGCTGGTTTGCATTCGTAAGGGAGGGGATTCTTTGGACCGCATAGAGAACGATTTTGAGATTTCTTTGCGCAGCATACAATCTCTGTCGCGCAGGATGAATCGGGGCATTCTGCTTCTGCTCGTGATTTCCGGAGGGATCAGGGTAGAGACGGAAAGCCGGTATTACTCTCTGAAAGAAAAGGATGTCCTCCTCATCAATGGAAATGAGCTCTTTGAAGTGCAGGGGAGTCCTTCGAATGCCATTCTCGTGCTGACTATCACAGACCGGTTCATGGATTCGTTCTATCTGGAGTATCGTAAGAGCCGTTTCTCCTGTTACTCCACAGAAATCGACATGGGCCGCGAAGAGCTGATTTCCCAAATCAGGAAGATCATGATTGATATGATGGTCACATATAACCGGCAGGATGAAGGCTATCAGATGGAAATGCAGCATCTGCTTTCTGAAATATCATTGATCCTGATCCGCCGCTTCAAAGAGCGGGGGCATGCCGTACCAAAGACAGATATGGAAGATGAGCGCCTGTCCAAGATCATCGGATACTTGGAACGGAATTATCGGCAGGACATCACGCTGGAAGACACAGCTCAAAAATTTTATCTGTCTGCCGGATATCTTTCCCGCTATTTCAAGAGAAAGACGGGGATGGGGTTTACCCGGTTTCTGATGCGCCTGCGTCTCCGCCACAGCCTGAAGGATCTGCTGTATACCGGGGACACGATTTCCCAGATTTCCCTGAATAACGGATTTGCTAATGCGAAGTCTTTTGGGACTCTTTTCAAGGAAGTCTATGGAGAGACCCCGCATCAATATCGGGAAACGCACGCCAGGGAGACGCTGGATTCTTTCACGACGTATGGAAAGAAAGATATGGAGAAACTGATCCATTCCGGCGAGGTTCTTGAGAAATTGGGAACGATTCTTTCATCCCGTGATTCTGGGTATGCCGGTACAGAGACCCGGTTTGAGAAAATCCAGATTCATGCCGGGAAGGAACAAGGACGGGTCGTCCCTCACCCGGAACTGATTCTTATCATTGGCGAGATGAAGGAAATCCTGCGCGAGGATATCCGAAGAGAAGCTTTGACTGCTGCGGAAAAAACGAATGCGAAGTATATCGGTGTCAGGAATCTTCTTGGCGGGAGCACCCTCAGAGCAGAAATCGAGACCGATGAGGCGATTGCGACCTCGTCTCCGTATACGCTGGCAGATGAGGCATTGGGGTTCATGAAGAAACATGGGCTTTCCCTTTTCCTGCGGATCGATTACAGAGAAATACTGGAGGATGAAACAGCGATGTTTCAAAAACTCCAGGAATTTCTGCGCCATGCCATACAGGTATACGGTCTCTCGTATGTGGCACAATGGAAAGTCTTCTTCTATGAGCCCTATGGAAGCGGAGCGACACCGTCTGAAGTAAGCCGCATCTACCATAAACTGTATGATATATGGAAATATTACTCGCCGGAAACGGAAGTCGGCATGTACCTTCCTTTCTCGGACAGGGAAGGCGTCAGCCCTTCGCATGCATGGGTACTGGCAGACAAAGATCATTTGGATTTCATTGCCTATGATTCCAACCAAAACGATCAGATTGATTTTGGAGAGCTCAGCAATGACCGGTTCCTTAAAACGAAGGATTATCTGAAGGAAAGAACGAGGGCCATCCATGCAATTCTTAAGAAGCATCAGATTGAAAAGCCGATGCATCTCATCACCTGGAATACGCTCTCGGGAAATACCCGCTTCACGAATGGTACTTTTTTCCGCGCTGCCCTTGTCCTCCGTTCTGTCCTGGAAATCGCAGGGGGCGTATCGTCTCTGGCGCTTTGGATGAATACGGAGCTGCATGAAAAGGCCGTCAAGGGAAGAAATATCCGGATAGAAGGCATGGAACTTTTCCATGATTTCGGCGGAAGAAGGCCGGCCTTTTTCGCGATGAACTTTGCCAGCCGTCTGTCCGGGTCGCTTGTCGATGCAGGAGAAGGATATGTCATGACGAAGAATGAAAGAGGGTATCAGCTGATCCTGATGAACTGCACGACGATCAATCCGTATTTTTCTGTCAAAGATGCATTTCTATCCAAGCTGAATGAGGAAGTCTATGTCTGCATCGATGGGATAGAGGAAGGGGAGTATCAGATCCGGAAACATACCTTCGATCAGGAGCATGGAGCGCTTTATGCGAAGTGGAATCTTCTGAACAGCCGTCATGGACTGGACGAGGAAATGATTGATGCGATCAACCGGGAGAGCTATCCCAGCCTGGAAGTCTTTGATGAAGTGATTCAGGGCACTTGGTCATTCTATTCGTATCTTACGATGAATGCCATCCATTTCTTTGATATCCGGAAAGCGGTTCAGCCCATTCTTTGATAGGGGCAGTGAGTGTGTCTGGCGGACCAAAACAGGAAAAGGTTATTTTAATACCGTCATTCTTTTACCAGACATCAATGATATACATAATATGGTCAAACAAAAGCAAAAATCCATCTAAAGATGACTCATCTTTGGGTGGATTTTTATTTATACTTGACTTGTAAGAAAGAAGAGGGCGGATGCCAGACAGGAGACTGAGATGTCCGGACTTTGGGTTTCCAGGCAGACCTTCTTCCAGATTTTTCTTAATTCAAACTTCTTCAGGAGGTCAACCATGGAAACGGGTTATAAGGGTACGGATCGGATGATCACAGGCATCGTTTTCGGTGTCATCACGTTCTGGCTTTTCGCACAGGCGATGGTCAATGTAGTGCCGGCGGTGCAGTCGGATTTGGGGATTTCAATGGGGACACTGAATATAGCCATCAGTGTTACAGCGCTTTTTTCAGGGATGTTCATTGTTGCTGCCGGGGGGCTTGCAGACAAGGCAGGCAGAAAGAAAATTGCTTATATTGGTTTCGTGCTCAGCATTATAGGGTCTCTTTGCCTCGTTCTGGCTGAAGGGGCGCCGCTCCTTATTGCGGGCCGCATCATTCAGGGGCTGTCGGCTGCATGCATCATGCCATCGACGATCGCTCTGATCAAAGCCTATTTCGAAGGCAAAGAAAGACAGAGAGCACTGAGTTTCTGGTCCATAGGATCCTGGGGAGGATCGGGCGTCGCATCTTTTGCAGGCGGCGTCATCGCAACGAATCTTGGATGGAAATGGATTTTTATCTTCTCTATCATCTTCGCTGTTCTGGGCATGTTCCTTTTGAAAGATACACCGGAAAGCAAGCAGGAATCTTCCGGGTCCTTCCAGTTTGATTTTGCAGGTCTTTCCATCTTCATCGTCACTATGCTGGCTCTGAATATTTTCATTACATACGGTGCGTCCTTCGGTTGGCTGAGCCTTCAGACACTGGGAATTCTGGCGGTGATCCTTGCAGGACTTATGATTTTTGTCAAAGTTGAAACAGGGAAAAAGGTCGTCCTCATCGATTTCACCTTGTTCAAGAATAAGCCGTATGCCGGAGCAACGGCATCGAATTTCCTTCTGAATGGGATTGCAGGGACTCTGGTCGTAGCCAACACCTATGTACAAGTAGGCCGCGGATTCACCTCATTCCAGTCGGGCATGCTTTCCCTTGGTTACCTGGTGGCTGTTCTTGCCATGATCCGTGTCGGTGAAAAAATCCTGCAGCGCGTCGGAGCCAAGAAACCTATGATCTGGGGCGCACTGATTACAACATCCGGCGTTGCCATGAAGGGACTCACGTTCCTGCCGGATATTACGTACACCGCCGTTGTCTTTGTCGGATTTGCCCTCTTCGGACTGGGCCTTGGGATTTATGCGACTCCATCGACAGATACATCTGTCTCCAACGCTCCTTCTGACAAAGTCGGACAGGCAGCCGGCGTCTATAAGATGGCAAGCTCTCTGGGCGGAGCTTTCGGTGTAGCCATCTCGGCAGCCGTCTATGGATCGGCCGCAGCCAGCGGAAATCTCGAATTTGCCGCAACGCTGGGAATCCTTGTCAATGTAGCATTTGGGATTCTCTCCATTATTTCCATTATCACCCTGGTCCCGGACAGTGCTGGCAAGGCGCGCATCAGCGAAAAAGCCGGAGTGGCTGTCTCTGACTGAATTCTTCTGACATATCTTCCTGTTGATTATTGATAAAGAGAGGAATCTAAAATGAAATCTAAATTGATGCAGATGCTGGAATCCCGCCGTGATGAAATCATTGCGCTGCGCAGACATTTCCATGAAAATCCGGAGCTGTCCTTCCACGAGGAAGAGACTGCCAGGTACATAGCGGACTTTTATCGGGGAAAAGATGTCGATGTCCAGACGAATGTAGGAGGCAATGGAATCATCGTGACGATCAAAGGAGGGCGCCCTGGGAAAACGATCGCACTCCGGGCTGATTTCGATGCTCTTCCTATTCAGGAGGAAACGGGACTTCCCTTCGCTTCCAAAGTGCCAGGCGTAAGCCATATGTGCGGCCATGACGGGCATACGGCCTATATGATGGTTCTGGCGGACTGCCTGATACAGATGAAGGATGAGATACCCGGGACCATCAAAATCATTCACCAGCATGGAGAAGAACTGACACCGGGAGGGGCAAAAGGGATCGTCGAATCAGGATTACTGAGTGATGTATCCAACTTGTTTGGCATTCACCTCCTGCCCTTTGCTTCTGCAGGGACAATCGGATATCATGCCGGTTATACATGCACCGGAAGAGCCTATATGAAATTGGTCATCCATGGAACGGGCGGCCACGGTTCTTCTCCACACCTGGCCAATGATTCCATCGTTGCAGGAGCGAATTTCGTTACGGCAGTGCAGACTATAATCAGCCGGAGAATCAATCCATTCGACGTAGCCGTTATTACCATCGGATCCTTCGACGGCAAAGGAACGTTCAATGTCATCAAGGATAGTGTCACTCTCGAGGGAGATATCCGCTATCTGACCGACAGCACGAAGGAAAAAATCGAGTTCGAATTGAAACGCCTTGTCAGAGGCATTGAAGAAGAATTCGGCGTCAAATGCGAGCTGACATACACTCCGGATTATCCGCCTCTCTATAATGATCCGCAGGTTACAGATAAGGTCAGACAATGGCTCGAGGCTGCCAATGATAAGGACATTAAGGAAGTCAAAGAATGCCCGCCGATTTCACCTTCTGATGACTTTGCTTACTATGCTAAAATGGTTCCCAGCAGCTATTTCTTCATCGGCTGCACACCCAAGGGCGTAGAAAAGCCGGTCTATAACCATAACCCGAAATTTGATATTGATGAAGATGCACTCCTTGTCGCTGCCAAGGCAGTAGGACAAGTTGTCTGCGGATATTACGGCCTGGAATAAAGAATGGCCGCATTGGGAATGGAAGAAATAGAGTCGTATAACCAGTAAAAAATGAGGAGCTGCAGGAATGTACAATCATTTCTGCAGCTCCTTTTTGTGTTGGAAGAAGTAAAAACGTAAAACATATAAAACCAGACAACCGGACTTCGTCCGTTGGAAATTAACACTATCCGACCCTTTTAAAAATGAACCCCTTTCGGCGCATGCGCGCCACTTTCCCCTGACGGGGACAGCCAGGCGATGACAAACCTCACGGTTTGCTCATACTTGATCATTGGCTAAAAATTATTTTTGCTGTATATTAAAATCAAGAATATATAATATTGTCATGCTCAGGGGAGCAGGGAAGCGGGGGACGCTATGGAAACTTTAAAGCGCTTGTTTTCAATTCATGGAAGAATGAATCGCTGGAAGTCCTTTGTGTGGATGGTGGCATGCAGTGTTCTGTCGGGGGTGATTTCTACCATCATAGAGCTGCTGTTCCTGCCGCTTCCGTTTTCGTTTCCGCTGAATGCGCCATCAATGACGGCTTATGTCGTCTTGTCCGGGATTGTTGCTGTCATAGGCCTGATTTTTTCTCTTACGGTTGTGGTGAGGAGGCTCCACGATCTGGGGTATTCGGGATGGTGGGCTGCCGCAGTCTATATCATTACTCCTTTGCTTATCCTTGTGCTGCGGGAGATAGGTGCGATTCTAAGCATGGTGATGCTTCTTGCATACTGTTTGATTTTATTATTCAAGCGCGGGACGATAGGGCCCAATGAGTACGGTCCCGATCCGCTGGCGGGGGAGGATGAGCCGGTGCCAGTGCCGGAAGATCCGGTTCATGAAGAAGATAAGATGTAATAAAAGAGGGCTGCAGAATGATTGCTCATTTCTGTAGCCCTCTTTTTTAGTGATTAGTCGGTGATGTATGTTTCTGCATCATCGATGAAGGAAATGATATTGAATTGTTTTGTTTCTTCGGGATAACGTTTAGCGGCACGCCGAAGGGCAGCGATAAATTCATGGCTCTGTGAGGCTTCCGCAATTTCTTCAAAAATCTCACTCAGCCATGCGAATTGATCTCCCGTGCATCCATGATCCAGGAAATCAATGGTTTTCGTCATGTCTTCGGTCATGAGTTTGATCATTTTCATAATGACGGGTTCGCGGAAATCCATGATGTAGGTATGCTCTCGTTCTTCGATAAGTGCGTCGTATTCATCTGATATCTTTGACATTTTGCCGGCTCCTTCCCTGGAGGAAATAGAGAAATCTTCGATTCTGTCTCTATTATAGACGGGAAAGGAGAAGGATGCTATATTTCTCCAATCAAAAACCCCGCTTTTTCAGGCGGGGTTTTCTTACTACGATCATTTATCTTTTATCTGTCTCTTGTACGGCAGAGGCCTCTGTCGCAGTTTCTCAGGAAGTAGAGCAGGTGCTCGATTTCCGGGGTGGAGGGGAGTTCCTGTTCCATTTCTTCTATGGCTTCGTTGAGTTTCAAGCCCGAGCGGAAGAGGAGGCGGTAGGCTTTCTTGAGGGCGCTCTTGACGTCGGCAGAGATGTTGTTTCTTGCGATGCCTACGCTGTTCAAGCCTACGACTCTGGCGGGGTTGCCGTCGGCGATGACGAAGGGGCATACGTCCTGAACGATCTTGGACATGCCGCCTACCATGGCGAGGGCTCCTACTTTGACGAACTGGTGGACGCCGCTCATGGCGCCGATGACGGCATGGTCTTCGACGGTGACGTGGCCTGCTACGCCTGAGAAGCTGGATACGACGATGTAATCGCCGAAGCAGCTGTTGTGCTGTCTCTTATACACATCTGACGCTGCCGACGAATAG
>ERZ1026943.1048-NODE-1048-length-11967-cov-6.394224_pt1 | contig 11967 bp, 10 predicted proteins | sample MGYA00519461_ERZ1026943 | MGnify/ENA primary metagenome ERZ1026943 (study PRJEB26926, sample SAMN06164617) | human gut metagenome | biome: ENVO:00009003; feature: ENVO:2100002; material: ENVO:00002003 | host: Homo sapiens | place: USA | collected 2012 ...
CGAGATGCTCAGGAGTCTCGTGGGCTCGGAGATGTGTATAAGAGACAGCAAGGAGATCCTGCAGCTGATCGAAAACGTCAACAAAAAGTACGGCAACACCGTCATCATGGTCACGCACAACGAGGCCATCCGCAACATGGCCGACCACGTCATCAAGCTGCGCGACGGCACCGTGCGCAGCAACGAGAGCAACAGCCGCAGGATTCCGGCCGCCGAGCTCGAGTGGTAAGGGGCGTGACAGGATGAAAAAGAGGACCAATCCCCTGACCCGGCGCATCCCGCGCGAGCTCGCCGGAGACTGGCGCAAGTATCTGGTCGTGTTCCTGTTTCTGGTGCTGACGATCGGCTTCGTGTCCGGCATGTACGTTGCCAACGAGAGCATGATGCGCGCATCCGTCGACGGTGTGACGACCTACAAGCTCGAGTACGGCCACTTCGAGCTCAGCCGCGCCGCGGACGATACGCTGCTCGCCGCGATCGAGACCGGCGGCAAGGCGGACGTCCGGCAGTTTTACACCGACAAGGCGCGCCGGGAGCTCGGCGAAAAATTCCCTGGGGAATTCCGCAGCCAGTTCGACAGCGAATTCCGCACGAAGTTTGACGCGGAGTTTCAAAACCAGGTGAAGCAGACGCTGCTCGCCGGCGGGCTTGACGCCGACACGGCCGCCGCCATGCTCGACACCGCCGTCGCGCAGGCGAAGGCGGACGGGACATACCAGAGCGCCTATTCCTCCGCCTACCAGAGCGCGTATACTTCCGCCTACAATGAGGCTTATAACGAGGCGTGGGCAAAGATCGCCGACGAGATCGACGAAAAGTATGCCGACGCGGAGGAAAAATACGACCTCAACGACCCGGATTTTCAGGCCGTGCCGGTGACGCTGTATGAAAACTTCTACCGCAACGAGGACGAGGATCACGACAACGACGGCACGTCGGACGGGACCATCCGCGTCTATACCCAGACGAACGATGTGAACCTCGCCTGCCTCATCGACGGCGCGTTCCCGGTGCGCGACGATGAGATCGCCATCGACCGCATGCACGCCGACAACGTCGGTCTGCGCACCGGCGACACGATCACCGTCGGCGGCAAGACCTACCGCATCTCCGGCTTGATCGCCTACGTCAACTACGCCACTCTGCACGAAAAGGCGACGGATCTCATGTTCGACGCGCTGAAGTTTGACGTCGCCATGGTCGCGCCCGGCGGCTTTGCCCGCCTGCAGAAGCCGGTGCACTATGTCTACGCCTGGCAGTATGCCGACGCGCCCGCGGACGAGACGGCCGAGAAGGCGCTGTCGGACGATTTTCTGCGCGCGCTGCTGACGCAAACGGTCGTGGCGGAAAATGATCTCGAGGACTACACGCCGCGCTACGCCAACCCCGCCATCAACTTCGCGCCCGACGACATGGGCTCGGACGAGGCGATGGGCGGCGTGCTGCTCGACATCCTCATCGTGATCATCGCCTTCATCTTCGCCGTCACGATCAACAACACCATCACGAAGGAAGCCTCCGCCATCGGCACGCTGCGCGCCTCCGGCTATACGCGCGGCGAGCTGGTGCGGCACTATCTGGCCATGCCCGTCATCGTGACGCTGGCCGCCGCCTGCGTCGGCAACGTGCTGGGCTACACGGTGTTCAAAAACGTCGTCGTGTCCATGTACTACAACAGCTACAGCCTGCCGACGTACAAGACCGTCTGGAATCCGGACGCTTTCCTGCGCACGACGCTGATCCCGGTCGTGCTGATGTTCGTGGTGAACTTTCTCATCATCACGCGCATGATGCGCCACACGCCGCTGCAGTTTCTGCGCCACGACCTGAAAAAGGCCCGGCGCAAAAAGGCGCTCCGCCTGCCAAACTGGAGCTTCTTCGCCCGCTTCCGGCTGCGCATCATCTACCAGAACATCGCAAACTACCTCATTTTGTTCGCCGGCGTGTTCTTCATCATGGTCATGCTGGCCATGGCCATCGGTATGCCCAGCACGCTCAAGTATTACCAGAGCCGGACGGCCGACATGATGTTTACAAACTACCAGTACGTGCTCAAATCCTGCGAGGACGAAAATGGCGACGCCGTCACGACGCAAAACCCGGACGCGGAAGCCTTCTGCATGACCTCCCTCGTGCGCAAGAGCGACGTGCTCGACGAGGAAGTCAGCGTCTACGGCATCGCGGACGGCAGCCGCTACGTGCAGATCGATAACCTCTCCGGGCTGGAAGGCAATAAGGTCTACATCTCCGCGCCCTATGCCGACAAATACCGTCTGGCCGTCGGCGACACGTTCACGCTGGACGAAAAGTACGAGAGCAAGCAGTACACCTTCACGGTCGCCGGCATCTATGACCGCTGCCAGAGCATCGCCGTGTTCCTGCCGATGGATCATTACCGCGACATCTTCGACCTCGACGCGGACGCTTTCTCGGGCTTCCTGTCCGACACGGAGATCACGGACATCGACGAGGACAACGTTGCGACCGTCATCACCGAGCGCGACATCACGAAGATGGCCGATCAGCTCGACCACTCGATGGGCTCCTACATGACCTATTTCCAGTACCTGTGCGTGCTGCTGTCGGCCGTACTGATCTACCTGCTGACCAAGCTCATCATTGAAAAGAACGAAAACGCCATCTCCATGGTGAAGATCCTCGGCTATGAAAACCGGGAGATCGCGCGGCTGTACCTGCTGTCGACGACGATCGTGCTCGTGCTCATCGACGCCGTCAGCGTCTGGCTCGGCGCCGCCGCCATGAAGCTGGCCTGGCGGGAGATCATGTTCTCCTACAGCGGCTGGTTCGCCTTCCACATGGAGCCGGCCGGATATGTCAAGATGTTCGTGTTCGTGCTCCTCGGCTACGCCATCGTGACGATCTTCGATTTCCGCCGCATCCGGAAGATCCCCATGGACGAAGCGCTCAAAAGCGCGGAATAAGCGGCGGCAGCCGTCCGCAGCCCCCGCGGGAAAAAAACAGCGCCCGGACAAACGCAGCTGCGTTTTCCCGGGCGTTTTTCTGCTGCATCGCAGCGGAAGCGGCCGCTAAGAAATTGTATATTTTTGCTCTTGCATCCGTGCCGCCTTTGGCATATCATAGGGCCTTGGAACTTTACCCATTTGTAAGAAAAGGTGAGAAGATCTATGCAGACAGCGACCAAGCCGCAGCATCTGGACATGCTCAACGGCCCGATCTGGAATAAACTCCCGCGCTATGCCCTGCCCGTCGCCGCGACCGGCATCCTCGGGCAGCTGTTCAACGCGGCCGACATCGCCGTCGTCGGCAATTTCACGGGCGATATGCGCACGGCCGCCGTGGCTGCCGTCGGCGCCAACAGCCCGGTCATCGGCCTGCTGCTGAATCTGTTCATTGGCATCGCGCTCGGCGCGAACGTCGTCATCGCCAACGCCATCGGCCGCGGCGACCGCGAGACCGTGCACCGCGCCGTGCACACCTCCATCGTCACGGCGCTCATCGGCGGCGTGATCGTAGCGATCTTCGGCCAGTTCATCGCGGCCGGGCTCATGGGCCTGCTCAACGTGCCGGACGATGTGTACCCGCTCGCGCTCGCGTACCTGCGCATCTACCTGCTGGGCATGCCGGTCATTCTGCTCTACAACTTCGAGGCGGCCATCTTCCGCAGCGTCGGCGACACGAAGGTGCCGCTCATCGCGCTGACGGTCTCCGGCGTCCTGAACGTGATCCTCAACCTGTTTTTCGTCATCGTGCTCAAGATGAACGTCAACGGCGTCGCCATCGCAACGGTGCTCTCCAACGCGGTCAGTTCCGTGCTGCTGCTGCGCCGCCTGCTGCACGGCGATCTGGTGCGCGTGGAGCTGAAGCAGCTGCGCATCGACCCCGCCATCTTCCGCAAGATCATGCGCATCGGTCTGCCGGCCGGTATTCAGAGCGCGATCTTCTCGGTGTCGAACATCATCATCCAGTCGGCCATCAACAGCCTCGGCACCGTCGTCATGGCCGCCTCGAGCGCCGCGTTCAACATCGAGATCATCGCCTATGACGTGCTCAACTCCTTCAGTCAGGCGTGCACGACCTTTGTCGGCCAGAACTACGGCGCCGGCAAGATCGACCGCTGCAAAAAAACCATGCTTCTGTCCCTCGGCGAGGACATCATCGCCTCGGCCATCGCCATCGTGATCGTGCTGCTGACGGGCAAGTATCTGCTGGCCATTTTCAACAACGACCCGCAGGTCATCGAGATCGGCTACAGCCGCCTGCTCATTCTCTTCGGATCGTATATCTTCAGCCTGACGTATGAGATCCTGTCCGGCTACCTGCGCGGCTTCGGCATCTCGCTCGTTCCGGCGATCCTGACGCTCTTCGGCGTGTGCGGCGTGCGCATCGTGTGGATCAACACCGTGTTTCCGCTGCACCACACGTTCCGGTCGATCATGCTCGTGTATCCGATCAGTCTTGCGACCACGGCGGTGCTCATCTTCATCGCACTGCTCGTCTACCGGCCGTCGCGCCGGTTCGCGGCGGCGCACAGCGAAAAAAATCCGCAGGCATGATCCATGCAGCCAGCGCGCCCCGCACGGGGCGCGCCGGCTGCATTTGCAATGGCGATGTAAAGAAATTTACATCGCCGGCATGAAGTAATAAAATCCAATATTTTGCATTTCCCCCATCCGGGGCTCATCCTGCATGACCGGAGGATCACTGCCATGCACAACTGATTGTATCGTCTGAGCCACGGCATCATGACGGCGCTGGCCTGCCTGTTCATGGTACTGGTCTTTTTGCTCAACGTGCTGTACCAATCCGAAGTAAGCTATACCGCACATGAGGTAACGACCATTTCCGGCAGTCTGAAATTCAGCCTGCTTGTGCTCGTCATCTGGGCCGTCCTGATCGTCGCGGCCGCTTTTGTGCGCGGCCGATTTCCGGTGCGCAGCATCGAGGAAAAAAGCTGTTTTGCCTGCTGACGGCGCTCTATGCGGTCGCCGCCCTCTACCTGATCCTGAACGTAGATACCACGCTGCGCGCAGACGCCAAATCAGTCTTCAATGCCGCAAAGGCGTTCCGGCTCGGCGACCGCTCCATGTTGCAAAAAGGCGGATATATATACCGCTATCCGCATCAACTCGGTCTGATGCTGTATGACTGCATCCTGATGCTCTTTCGTGCGGATCCGGCGTTCAATTTCGTCATGAACTTTGTGTTTGTCATCGGCATCAACCATCTGAGCTGCAAAATTTCGGACGCGCTCTTTCACGACAAAGCCGTCAACCTCCTCACGATCGTCTGCACCTTTGCATTTTTGCCGCAGTTGTTTTTTATCCTGTTCGCCTATGGCCTGACGCCGGGCTTTTTCTTTCTCATGCTCGCGTTTTACAAAGCGCTTCTATTTACAGAGCGCCTGCGCGTGCGCGATTTGGTGGTGCTGGCGCTCAGCGCCGCCGCAGCCGTCCTCCTGAAGCGAAACTTCATGATCGGCGTGATGGCGCTGGCCATCTTCTTCCTGCTGAAACTGCTGGAACGGAAAAACTGGCGGTATCTTCTGGCGGCCTGCGTGCTGGCTGTGTGCATGGTGGTACCGTCGCAGCTGCTGATCTCCGGCTTTGAGGCCGTTTCCGGCACGCAGCTCAATGAGGGCACCCCCTCCGTGCTGTGGCTTGCCATGGGGACGGATCTGGACAACACAAAGCGCGCGCCGGGCTGGTATGATTCGTCCAATTACGACATTTACACCGACTGTGACAGCAGCCGGGCCGCCTCCGCTGCGATTGGGAAGGAAAAGCTTGCGAAAAACTTTGCGGACATGCGGCAGGATCCCGCGCGCGCCTACCGCTTTTTCCGCGACAAGACCATTTCTCAGTGGTGCGAGCCCATGTATCAGTCCGCCTGGACCGGCCCGCTGGAAACCTGCGGGCAGTATACGCACACAGGGATCCTGGCGTCGCTGTACAACGGCGGTACGGTCGAAAACATGGCCGAATCCTTCAGCAAGTTCCTGACCCTAACGCTGTGGGGATGCGCGGCCGCATTTCTGTTCTTCTGCAGGAAAAAGCATTCCGGCTGGGAGATCTTCTTTCTCTTTTTCATGGGCGGTCTGCTGTTTCACACGGCGTGGGAGGGCAAAAGCCAGTACATTTATCCGTATGTGTTCTGTCTGATCCCGTGCGCCATGTATGCCCTGCACCGCGGCGTCGGCAAGATCGTCAGGCGGATCCGCCCCGGCGTATTTGTGCAGCCGGGGCATGAAGCACCCGAACCGTAACGCGCCCGGCGCATCTGCCGCAGAGCAGGGCGATCTCGCCGCCGCTGACCTTCAGGCGGATGGAACGTGTGAGCAGCATCCGGTTTTCTTTCCGTTCGGCCTTATGTTGAAAGGGCGGAAGATGCTTGCGCGCAGCCGCCCATGTTTGTGAAAAGCGGGAAAAGTGCGTTTGCCCGCTTGACAAACCGCCTGTCCGGGGCGTACGCTTGCGCCAAGTTCAAAGCAGCAAACCACAGATGCAGAGGAATAAGCGAGGGTTTGCGTCTTTCCCAGAGAGTTGCCGGTTGGTGTGATGGCAGCAGAGACGGTCTCGCTGAATGGACTGCGAAGGGCGGACGAGACGCCAGGAGGCGGTAAAGTCCGACGGGCTTTTCCCCCGTTACCAGGGAAAGACGTGTGATGGCACGTCGCCGAGCGGGCGCGTTTGCGCCAATTTGGGTGGCACCGCAGAAGTTTTCCGGCTTTTGTCCCAAGGATCAAATTCACTTTTGGTCTTTCCGTGGACAGGGGCCGTTTTTTCTTGCCCGGAAAGGCCCCGGCCGAAAGGAGCTAACACAATGGCAAACGAAAACATTCCCTACAAGATCTACCTGTCCGAAGACGAAATGCCGCGCACGTGGTATAATGCCCGCGCCGACATGAAGGTCAAGCCCGCCCCGCTGCGCAATCCCGCCACCGGCGCGCCGATGTCGTTCGACGATCTGCGCCCCGTGTTCTGCGATGAGCTGATCCGTCAGGAGCTCGACAACGACGACCGCGAGATCCCCATCCCGGACGAGATCCTCGATTTTTATAAGATGTACCGCCCCTCGCCGCTCGTGCGCGCCTACTGCCTGGAAAAGCGGCTGCAAACCCCGGCGAAGAAAAGACCATCGTCTTCGGTCTGACCGGCACCGGCTACTTCGACATGGTCGCCTATGAGAAGTTCCACAACAGCGAAATGAGCGACTTCATCCCCACTGACGCGCAGCTCGCCGAGAGCTTTGCGACCCTGCCGCAGGTGCCGGGCCTCGACGACTGAACGAACGTATACGACCGCCGCACGGCGGGTAAAATTTCAACAGTCAAGAACAAAGGAGATCGGATCATGGGTCTGAAAAACATCGAAAAAGCACAGGTGCTGCGCCTCGGCGACGAGGTCGAATACCAGCCGGGACAGATCGTGAGCAAGACGCTCGCGCAAAACCGCGCCCTGAGCATGACGCTCTTCGCCTTCGAGCAGGACGAGGAGATCAGCACGCACACCGCCGCCGGGGAGAGCATCGTCATGCCGGCGCACGTGCCGCACGCGGTCTATGGGCAGACGCGCTTTAAGATGCTGCTGACTGTGATCGTGTAACGCGGGACATCCCCGCATATAAGACCCCCCGCACCGTTCGGTTTTCCGAACGGTGCGGGGGGTTTTGTTAATCAAGATAAAAGTCAAAGCTGACTGCTGCTCCCACGGACGCCCAAAATGCGACGCTGCTGTCTGGGAGGACCAGCTCCGGTAAATCGTTGGACGCCGCAAACACCCGCACGCTCAGATCAGCATATAGATTGTATTCCTCACATAAGCGGCGGACTTCCGCCTCTTTCCCGCACAGCATTTGCTCAAGCTGCTGCAGCGGCTCATCCAAAGCTCGGCAGTCCATTTTCGGCAGTTCTGCGCTCCAGTATGCGTGCCGCAGCGTCGGGTAAGGCGGCGCTTCCGCCGGGAGAACTGTAAAGCCGGGCAGCACTTGCTCATCCGGCTCACGAATCTCCTTACCGCAGTGCTGCACCTTCCCTTTCCCGGGCGTCGGCGGGCATGACCTCGTGGGCGAAATGCCAAGGCCACGCGTGACCGCGTCCCGCTCAAAATCTGTACCGTCACGCTTTGTGAGCGTAAAAACCAGCCGAATCTGTGGTGTTTGTTTCATATTCGCCTCCGTACATACGCTTTGCGCGCGTTCCGGAGCATAAGAACGCTCACAAGATAATACGGCGCAGCCGCAAGAAAAACAGATGCGAGGAATGCAAACATCGCTGTGTCCACTGCTTCAAGCACAAAATAGAGCAGAAATTCGACCGCTGCCAAAAACAGCGTCACGATCAGCATCTGCACATGGAAGTGCTGGAAGAAGGCATTGCGCTCATCCTTTACGCGCGCATATGCAGCATCCATTTTCTCAGGGGCAGCTTCAAAGGCCGAAATACTCTTTGACACGATCTTCGAGCCCGACTTGCGATATCGCTGCTCTGCGTGGAAATAATCATTGAAGGCATAGTCATAGCGACGTCCGTCCACACTCCAAAACAGGAAAAAATCCTTGTGCGCGGGGGCTGATTTTCGAAAAATGAACTGCCACCGGCACAGCTCGCAAAGCGTCCACCCCTGCTCCGCCATGGCAGAAAGCCAGCGCTCGACCTGATTGACCGTGGCCCGCGTATATGGATGAAAACATTTCTTTTTCGTCACGGGCATATCCGCTTCCCCCTGTCGCGCAATTGATTATGCTACGTGCAATCAATTTAGAATCATTATACGCAGCCAGACATGGTCTGTCAAACATATGGAAATGCAAACCCCGGGCACACAGCTGAAAACCTGTGTGCCCGGGGTTTGTCATTGAGCGATCATCCCACGCACGGCTGCGTCGGGGATCAGGTCTCCTCGCGGATGGCAGCCTGCGCGGCGGCGAGGCGGGCGATGGGCACGCGGAACGGCGAACAGGACACGTAGTCCAGGCCGACCTTGTGGCAGAACGCGATGGACGACGGATCGCCGCCGTGCTCGCCGCAGATGCCGAGCTCGAGCCCCGGATTCGTCTGGCGGCCGAGCTTGCAGGCCATCTCCACGAGCTTGCCGACGCCGTTGACGTCCAGGTGCTGGAACGGGTCGTTCTCGTAAATCTTCGTATCGTAGTACGCGCCGAGGAACTTCGCTGCGTCGTCACGGCTGAAGCCGAAGGTCATCTGCGTCAGGTCGTTCGTGCCGAAGCTGAAGAAGTCCGCCTCCTTGGCGATCTCGTCGGCCGTGAGCGCGGCGCGCGGGATCTCGATCATCGTGCCGACGTGGTACTTCATGTCCACGCCAGCATCTTTAATCAGCGCGTCCGCCGTGCGGACAACGATGTCCTTGATGAACTTGAGCTCCTTACGCTCGCCGACCAGCGGGATCATGATGTACGGCGTGATCATCGTGCCGGTCTCGGCGCTGACCTTGAGCGCCGCTTTGATGACGGCGTTGGTCTGCATCTCGGCGATCTCCGGATAGGTGACGCACAGGCGGCAGCCGCGGTGGCCCATCATGGGGTTGAACTCGTGCAGGGACACGACGACGTCCTGCAGCTCGTCAAACGTCATGCCCATCTCCTGCGCCAGCTCCTCAATGTCCGCCTTCTGGGTGGGCAGGAACTCGTGCAGCGGGGGATCGAGATAGCGGATGGTCATCGGGCGCGTGCCCATGATGCGGTACATGGCCTCAAAGTCACCCTGCTGGAACGGCTCGACCTTCGCCAGCGCGACCTTGCGCGCCTCGACGGTGCGGGCACAGATCATCTCGCGGACGGCCTTGATGCGGTCCTCGGCGAAGAACATATGCTCGGTGCGGCACAGACCGATGCCCTCGGCGCCGAGATCGACCGCCTGCTGCGCATCGCGCGGGTTGTCGGCGTTGGCCTCAACGTTCAGGCGGCGGGCCGCGTCGGCCCAGCCCATGAGGCGGTTGAAGTTCTTGTTGCCGGTGGCGGCGACGGTCGGGATCTGGCCGGCGTAGATGTTGCCGGTGCTGCCGTCGAGCGAGATCCAGTCGCCCTCCGTGAAGCGGTGGCCGTTGATCTCAAAAACTTTATCCGCATAGCTGATGTGGACGGTGTTGTCGTTGCCGCAGCCGGAGACGCAGCACGTGCCCATGCCGCGGGCGACGACGGCCGCGTGGCTGGTCATGCCGCCGCGCACGGTCAGGATGCCCTGCGAGACCTGCATACCCACGATGTCCTCGGGGCTGGTCTCGAGGCGGACGAGCACGACCTTCGGCATGGTCTTGTTCTTGACGGCTTCCTCGGCCTCCTCGGCGGAGAACACGATCTGGCCACAGGCAGAGCCGGGGGATGCGGCAAGGCCCTTGCCGATGGCGTCGGCTTTTTTGAGCGCCTCGGCGTCAAACTGCGGGTGCAGGAGCGTATCGAGCTGCTTGGGCTCGACGCGCAGCACGGCCTCGCGCTCGGTGATCATGCCCTCGTCGACGAGGTCGCACGCGATCTGCAGCGCCGCCTGCGCGGTGCGCTTGCCGTTGCGGGTCTGGAGCATGTAGAGCTTACCGTCCTCGATGGTGAACTCCATGTCCTGCATATCCTGAAAATAGTGCTCGAGCCGGTTGGCGATGGCGACGAACTCGTCGTACACCTCCGGCATCTGATCCTGCAGGTGGCTGATCGGGCTCGGCGTACGCACGCCGGCGACGACGTCCTCGCCCTGCGCGTTGATGAGGTACTCGCCCATGAGCCGCTTCGCGCCCGTGGCCGGGTCGCGCGTGAAGGCCACGCCCGTGCCGGAACGGTCGCCGGAGTTGCCGAACGCCATCTGCTGGACATTGACGGCGGTGCCCCACTCATAGGGGATCTCGTTCATCTTGCGGTAGACGTTCGCGCGCGGGTTATCCCAGCTGCGGAACACGGCCTTGACCGCCTCGATGAGCTGCTCGTTCGGGTCCTGCGGGAAGGGCTTGTGCTCATTGTCCTCATAGATCTTCTTGAAGATGACGACGAGCTGCTTGAGATCATCGGCGTCCAGATCGACGTCGTTCGTGACGCCCTTGGCGGCCTTCATCTTGTCGATCTCTTCCTCAAACAGGCTCTTGGACACGCCCATGACGACGTCCGCAAACATCTGCACGAAGCGGCGGTAGCTGTCGTAAGCGAAGCGGGGGTTGCCGGTCTTTTTGGCCAGGCCCTCGACGGATGCGTCGTTCAGGCCGAGGTTGAGGATGGTGTCCATCATGCCGGGCATGGACTGGCGCGCGCCGGAGCGCACGGACACCAGCAGCGGGTTTTCCACGTCGCCGAGCTTTTTGCCGGTCAGATCCTCCAGACCCTTAACGTGCGCGAAAATGTCTGCCTGGATCTCCGCATTGATCTGGCGGCCGTCCGCGTAGTACTGCGTGCAGGCCTCGGTCGTGATCGTGAAGCCCTGCGGCACCGGCATACCGGCCGCGGTCATCTCCGCAAGGCCGGAGCCCTTGCCGCCGAGAATGTTGCGCATCGCGGTCTTGTCGCCGCCGAACGCCTGGCTGCCTTCGCTGAAATAATACAGATACTTTTTGCTCATTCCATTACCTCCATCTGTTCTGGTTTTTGGCGATTTCTTTTCGTTATTATTATAGCAAAACCGGGGCGACCCCGCCAGAATGAATGTGCGCAAAGTCGTCCAAATCTTCACAATGTCAGGAGCCGGTTTTTATGCAGTTTGCAAGATTGTGCCCATATTCGTAGAATTTTCCGAAACCAAATACAGAATTTATGAATTTTTGTGAATGATGACAGACAAAAATGCAAAAATATCCTTCCCTGCTTTTTCTCACACACGCCTGTCGAGTGACACAGTTTGGAAATTTTCGCAGTCCCAATGCATTATAACTGCGTTGTAAAACATTAGAGTAATATACAGCAACTGTGCGCGAAGTACAAAAACAGGATTTCCTTTGGATTATGTGCTATAACTGTCTCTTATACACATCTGACGCTGCCGACGAATAGCCTTGT
>ERZ1026943.1057-NODE-1057-length-11903-cov-8.155891_pt1 | contig 11903 bp, 9 predicted proteins | sample MGYA00519461_ERZ1026943 | MGnify/ENA primary metagenome ERZ1026943 (study PRJEB26926, sample SAMN06164617) | human gut metagenome | biome: ENVO:00009003; feature: ENVO:2100002; material: ENVO:00002003 | host: Homo sapiens | place: USA | collected 2012 ...
GCCACTGGTGTTCCTCCTAATATCTACGCATTTCACCGCTACACTAGGAATTCCGATTGCCTCTCCGATACTCAAGAAGAACAGTTTCAAATGCAGTTCACGAGTTGAGCCCGTGGATTTCACATCTGACTTGCCCTCCCGGCTACACGCCCTTTACACCCAGTAAATCCGGACAACGCTTGCCACCTACGTATTACCGCGGCTGCTGGCACGTAGTTAGCCGTGGCTTGCTATTCGGGTACCGTCACTCTGATATGGTATTAGCATACCAGCCATTCGTCCCCGATCACAGAGCTTTACAACCCGAAGGCCGTCATCACTCACGCGGCGTTGCTCCGTCAGACTTTCGTCCATTGCGGAAGATTCCCCACTGCTGCCTCCCGTAGGAGTCTGGACCGTGTCTCAGTTCCAGTGTGGCCGTTCATCCTCTCAGACCGGCTACTGATCGTAGGTTTGGTGGGCCGTTACCTCACCAACTGCCTAATCAGACGCAAACCCCTCTTCAGGCGATAGCTTATAAATAGAGGCCATCCTTTCTTCCGGAAATCATGCGGTCTCCGGAACACATTCGGTATTAGCAGTCGTTTCCGTCTGTTGTCCCCATCCTGAAGGCAGGTTGTTTACGTGTTACTCACCCGTTTGCCACTAGATTCAAAAAGAAGCAAGCTTCTCTTTTCCTCCCGTTCGACTTGCATGTGTTAAGCACGCCGCCAGCGTTCGTCCTGAGCCAGGATCAAACTCTTAAAACTATTGTATTAACACACTCTTGCGAGTGTACCAATCAAATCTTAAAAATCTGAGCTTCTCTCATTTCAAACTCTAACGTTCAAAATTACTGTGTTCGTATCTCTCGATACGCAGTACTGATAAAACTCTTTTAGAATCTTATCGGGTTCCTTACTTTCTCGTCGTTGTTTAATTTTCAAGGTCCTTTACCGACCTTTCAGCCGGCCGCTCTTCTCTCGAGCGCTTGATAACTATACCACAACTTGCCGCAAATGTCAACATCTTTTTTCAAGTTTTTCATTTTTTTAACAGCGGCGGGATCGAAACAATCAAGCGTCCGCGCCTTGCTGTCGGCTGCGCTGCGGTTAAGCAACGTGTGATATTATAGCGCGCCGATCAGCAAATGTCAAGACCCAATTTCAACTTTTTTACCGGGTTGCAATTCCGTGCACAATTTGCTATAATGGCTAAACGATATATATAATGTATAAGGAGGGATCTGCAATGCCCATTCGTATTGATAACGAATTGCCGGCGAAGCAAAGCTTGGAAATCGAGAATATCTTTGTCATGAGCAACAAGCGTGCGGACACGCAAGACATCCGCCCCCTGCATATCATTATATTAAATTTGATGCCCACCAAGATCGACACGGAGACCCAGCTGCTGCGTCTGCTGAGCAACACACCGCTGCAAGTGAATGTGGACTTTCTGCAAGTGAGCAGTCATACTGCCAAGCATACGTCTAAAAGTCACATGGACAAGTTCTACTACACCTTTGATCAGATAAAGGACAGGAAATACGACGGTATGATCATCACCGGTGCGCCGGTGGAGCAAATGCCCTTTGAGGAAGTGGACTACTGGGACGAGCTTTGCAGGATCATGGATTGGACAAAAACCAATGTATATAGCACCTTCCATATTTGTTGGGGCGCTCAAGCGGGGCTGTACTACCACTACGGTATTCCAAAGCACCCGCTCAGTAAAAAGATGTTCGGCGTATTCCCCCACCGCAGTTTAGATGTGACCCATCCGCTGATGCGGGGACTGGACGATGTGTTTTACATTCCCCACTCCCGGCATACGGAAATTCTGCGGCAGGACATTGCCCAGGTAAAGGACTTGCAGATCCTGGCATACAGTGATATTGCCGGTGTCAGCCTGCTGTCCGATATGGAGTGCCGCAACTTCTTCTCTACCGGGCACAGTGAATACGACCGAGATACACTGGCCAAAGAATATTTTCGGGACAAGAGCAAAGGGCTGGACATTGACAGGCCCTACAACTACTTTCCCCACGATGATGAGAACCTGGTGCCCTTGGTCAGCTGGAAAAGTACAGCCAGCCTGATTTTTTCTAACTGGCTCAACTATTTCGTTTACCAACGCACACCCTACGACATCAGCACACTATAACATAAGTAACAAAGGCCGCTGTGAAAAACGCAGCGGTCTTTTTCTATAATTGATATTATCTTTAGAACAGAAAACACATAGAAAAACAGCCCACCTGAAAAAGGTGGGCTGTATGTAATTACTTAAACAGGTAATTGGTGTTGTTAAAGGTCAGCGGCTGGTACTCGCCATTATGCGCATAGTACACAGCAGACAACTTAACAGCCACAGCAAAAGTCTTGCCGGAGCAGCTAAACACATAGCAATCTGCACCGTTAACAGTAACTACCTTATTGTTGTAAGAGATAGAACTGCTGGACGGATCCGCACTGTAGCCAACCTCCTGCCAGTTATCGTGAATGGTCTGCTTGAGCAGCAGCTTCGCATCCGCAATGCTGTAATCCGGCGTGGTTGTGATCTTATGCGGGTTGGAATACGCATCGTAAGTCTGAGCCACTTTTGTTCCCTCTTCCGCAGCCGTCGTTTCCTGGGCGGGATTGTAAACAAACGCGCCAAAGCGAACGATAAAGTAGATCAGGAACCAAATGAGCAGGATCAGAATCACAATCAGAGCGATCTTGCCGCCCTTGTTCTCCGGTCTTGCCGCCATCTCGTCCTGAGACGGTGTGGGGATCGGAACGAAAGGTTTACCCTTCTTAGCGCACTTCTTTTCCAGCTTAGCATTCTTCTTGTCGATCTTCTTAACCAACTTAGCGTATGCCTTCTGGCCGGCCTTCTCTGCTTTGATCTCTCCCTTAGTCTGGAAAGCATCGATGGTCGGAATGGCAATGGCGGTAAATGCTTTGCCGCCTGCGGCCGCTTTCTTTTCCCCTTTTTCGTTTTTCTTCGTAGTTTCTTTTACGAATTTCTCATAAGCCTTTGCATGCTTCTTTTCCGCTTTGGCGTTTGCCTTAGCAAGTGCCTTTTCAGCCTTTGCTTCTCTCTTGGCCGCCTTCGCTTCTTTCTTAGCAAGCTTCTTTTCTTTACTCAAGGCAGTACCCTCCTTATAAGTATAGTAGTAGTATATCATCTTGCTGCTCAAATTTCAACAAAAAAATGCAAGCAAATGCGAGATTTTTATGAACAAACTGTAAACATTAGTACGCCGGCAGCATACAGTACACAAGATTTGGTAGTGAGCAGCGGTGCATTATGCCTATATATGATCCGGATAGCGGTGAGCGGTAATGGTGCCGTCCTTCACTTCCAATCGGCAAATGCGGGCGTTGCGGCGGTCGCCTTCAAAGCCGTCGTCCTCCACATTACGGGCGTGGTACACCGCGTACCATACGCCATCCTTCTTGATCACACTGTGATGACCGGTGCCCTCCTCCCAATCGTTGGCGCGAATCACCGGAGCATAGGTATGGTCATCCGGCACCTTTTCAAACTTGATCTTAGTAAGATCCGTTTCATCCGTCTTGGCTCGGGCATATCCTATATAATAGGTAGGCTGTAAGTAGCAGTTGCCGCTATACATTACATACTGCCAGTCCCCCTCCCGAAAGTAGCAGGCGCCCTCAATGGTGTGCCAGTGCTGGCCCGGCTTGTACCGATCCCGACGGAAGATCTCCTCGTCCAGGGTGGGCACCACCACCGGCACCGGGTGTCCTGCCGGGGTGTACGGATCCAGCATCTTATCCACCACAATATAAGTGCCGATCCGGTCACCCTCAAACGTATTGGTAGAATAGAACAAATACAGGCCGCTCTCGTTCTGCACAATCTGGGAGTCAATGGAAAAGGGATGCAGAATCTGCTTCTCCTGCCCAAAGGGGCCGAGGGGATTATCCGCCTGACTGACAAACAGCGCCTCCCGATGACCGCCCTGATCCGGCGTATCGCCAAAGAACTCATAAGAACAATACATATAATATGTACCATCCAGTTCAATAACGCTGGGTGCCCAGAAGTTATTCTCCCCAGGCACGGTAAACACCATACCGTGAAATTGCCAACCGGTGAGCAGATCATCCGAGCTGTAGGCGTAAATGCCATCATCGCCGGTGGTATAAATGTAATATCGACCGCCGCTTTCCAGAATAAACGGATCTGCCTGGCCGATATAATTCTCTTTTTTTGTTTCTAACAGCTGCATAAGTGCGCTCCTTCTTCAAAAATCAGCACCATTATACACGCTGGCGCGGCCTTTGCCTACCGGTATGGACCAAATTCTTAAAATTCAGTACAGTGCACAAAAAAGTGCCAAAAAATTTGTGCAATAGGGCAGGAATCAGGCGGAATTTTGCCTTGGAATTGCAAATTGTCAACTTATTTTATGATTTTGGTTGACATTTACGCAAAATCAAGGCATAATAGTACAAAATTCAATGCGAGGTAAAAAGTATGTCAGAAACAACCGCAGCTGCCGAAAGCAGCAAGAAGAAGAAAAAACTCCGCACGGTAGACATTGCCTATATCGGTCTGTTTGCCGCACTGATCGCTGTGTGTGCCCAGATCGCCGTGCCCATGACCGTGTCCTTTACCATGCAGACCTTTGCCGTTTGCCTGTGCGCCGGACTGCTGGGGTGGAAGCGCTCCACCGTATCCGTGATCGTGTACATTCTGCTGGGTATGGTAGGACTGCCCATCTTTACCGGGTTCAAAAGCGGCGTGGCAGCCATTACCGGTCCCACCGGCGGCTACATTGTCGGCTTTGTCCTGACCGCACTGATCACCGGCGCTTTGGTGCAAAAGTTCGGTCACAAGTTTTGGCAGTTGATCCTGTTTATGGTGATCGGCCTGACTGTATGCTACGCCTTTGGCACCGTGTGGTTCATCATTGCTTACAAAGCCACATTAAAAGCGGCGCTGGCCACCTGCGTGGTGCCATTCCTGCTGCCGGAGTGTGGCAAGATCCTGCTGGCAGCCCTACTTACCAATCGGCTGATCCGCTTTGTAAAATAAATCTTAAACGACACAAAGAAACGCAAGGTGCGAAATACACCTTGCGTTTTTTATTATCTTACACTGCATAAAGCATTTGCAACAGGCGCTTTCCCGTCGCAGTGGTGAACAGCTTTTCTCTGCCGGCTTGCACGGCTTCTTCGGAAAGTCCATCCTCATACGCATTCACCAAAAAGTCCGCCTCAATTAAAATGCGCAAAGTCAATCGGTCCACACCGGTGTAGGTATGGTGTCTGGCCACCAGATCACAAACTTCTTCCACAAAATCCTTTGGCCAGTCTGCAAGCAGTTGGCGTACCACCGGCGGGCCCTCCAGCTCTTGGTATTTACCGGCAGAGGAACCGTAATGCAGCTGAGCATTGTGAATACCAATATCATGAAGTGCAGCGGCTGTCAGCAATACGCGCCGCTGCGCGTCGGGCAAATGCTCCCCATCGGCGATCATTTCGGCAAAAGTATACACCTTGATCAAATGCTGTATCCGCTTGGGATCTCCGGCATCATATTGCAGGGCACGGCGCAACGCTTCTCTCGGATCGTTCAAAGGGCTCATTTCTCTGCCTTTACCGCGTCATACTGCTCCAGCACCTCTTTGTCCGGCGCAGGGGTGCACAGGGACACCACCACATTCACCAGCAGACCAAACAGGAACGCAGGCAGCAGCTCGTAAATCTTCAAAACCGGTGCCAGGTCGGCAATGCAATACTTCCACAGGAACACCATTACCGCGCCGGCAATCATACCGGCCACAGCGCCGTAGCGGTTGGAGCGCCGCCAAAACAGCGCCAGCAACATTACCGGACCAAAGGACGCGCCAAAGCCCGCCCAAGCAAAGCTGACGATCTTAAACACAGAAGCGTTAGAATCCCAAGCCATAAAGATGCCTACCACGGCAATACCCAGCAGGGTCACCCGTGCCACGATCATCTTGGCTTTGGCAGACAAATTCAGGTTGAACAGACTGCCCAAAATATTCTCGCTGACGCCGGAGGAGGCAGCCAGCAGCTGACTGTCCGCTGTAGACATGGTGCTGGCCAAAATGCCCGCCAGGATCACGCCGGCCAGCAGTGCAGCAACTACCCCGTGCTGGGACAGCAGATTGGCGATCTGCACAATAATGGTTTCCTTGTCTGCCAGGGCACCCATAGCGCCGTTCTTGACCATAGCGGAGCCAACTACGCCGATCACCACGGCAATGAACATAGAGATCACTACCCAAATGGTGGCAATGCGGCGCGAGGTCTTTAATTTGCGATCATCTTCAATGGCCATAAACCGCAGCAGAATGTGGGGCATACCAAAGTAGCCCAGCCCCCAAGCGGCGGTAGACAAAATTTTCAACAAGCTGTATGTGGCGGATTTGCCGCTTTCCGGGTCATAGGTAGCCGTCATGGACAGATAACCGCTCATGCTCTGCGCATTCTCCACCACGGCGCTCACGCCGCCGGCCTTGGACACGCCAAACACCAGCACCACCACCAGCGCAATGCTCATCACAATGCTCTGCACTAAGTCAGTGGTAGACGCGGCAGTAAACCCGCCGGTAGCGGTATAGCCCACGATCACAATGGCGGAAATGATCATTGCCACATGGTAGTCCATACCGAACAGCGTGCCAAACAGCTTGCCGCAGGCGGCAAACCCGGAGGCTGTGTACGGCACAAAGAATACAATAATCAAAATGGCTGCCATGGCGGTAAGAATATGTTTTTTCTCTCCAAATCGGCGAGAGAAAAAGTCCGGCACGGTAATGGCGCCAATGCGGGCGGAATATCGGCGCAGACGGCGTGCCACCACCAGCCAGTTAATGTAAGTGCCCACACCAAGTCCAATGGCTGTCCATCCCGGATCCGCAACACCGGTCAGATAGGCAACGCCCGGCAAGCCCATCAGCAGCCAGCTGGACATATCCGACGCCTCGGCACTCATGGCAGTAACCACCGGCCCCAACCGACGGCCGCCCAAATAGAAATCGTCTACTGTATTGTTGCGCTTGGAGCACACAATACCAATAGCCAGCATAGCGATCAGGTACACGGCTATAGAGATCAGAATACAAACTTGTGCACTGGTCATAAACAGTACCTCCAACAAAATTTGGCGCTTTGCAGCACTACCGGTGCAAAGCAATACAATCTATAGTACCATTTTTTGCCGCCGATGTAAAGAATAAGTTGCGTTTTTTCGTTTGATTAGCGCCTATATCCGGCAGTGATAAAAGAATTGACAAGCCGTAGGCAGGTTGCTAAAATAAAATTGTATTGAGCTTATATTCCACAAGGAGACGAAAAATGAAGCAATCGGCAATGTCGCCCCGCACCGGGCGTATAATAGAACTGGATATTGCCAAAGGGCTGGGCATTCTCTCGGTGATCCTGTACAACACCCTGCCCGCCTCGCCTTTGCATACAGCGCTGGGCGGTTATATGATGCCCCTGTTCTTTGTGGTGTCCGGGCTGGTCATGCAAAGGGATGCATGCAGCTTTTCTCTCCGTCGTTTTTGGGAGAAGAACGCCCGGCTGCTGTTTTATTACATTTTATTCAGCGCCATTTATCTGCTGTGCAGCGTGGTGACCTGTATCGCAGGCCACGGCAGCTACAAGGCGCTGGCACTGGACGGCATTGCCGCTTTGGTCGGGTGCGGATTTAATGTACTTTGGTTTTTTAGCGCCCTGTTTTTTGGCAAACTGCTTTGCAGTTTGCTCACCGGCAGCACGCTGCCCCGCTGGGCACAAGGGTTGTTCCTGGCCGGGCTGTTTTTGCTGGCAGCCGGTATAGGCAGAGCAGTGGACTTTACCGCCCTGTCCGGCGTGGGCCGGGTGCTGGGCATGGTAGGGCTGACGGTTCTTCGCCCCATGGAGGCGGCCTTTTATCTGTTTATCGGTTCCCTGCTGCAAGGTGCGTTTCGTTCTTTGCAAAATCAGTGTACCAAGCCAGCGATGGTTGCCGCCTGCGGCATTGGCGGCACTGTGCTGACCGTCGGCTGTGGTTTGCTGGCGCAGGCGGCGCCACAGGATATGTACTATTTGACTGCCTCTCGCCCGCTGCTGAGTTTGGCGGCGGCTGCACTGGGCTGCGCCGGAATCCTCGGTATCAGCCTGGCGCTGGGCAAGGTGCCTATGCTGAACAAAGGTCTTGCCTACTTGGGCATACACTCTCTGTACCTAATGGCCATTCACAACCAGCCCAATTTACATGGCTGGCTCAATAAGCTATCTGTCAAGCTGTGCGCCGGGTTGCCCGGCTGGTATATGCAGGGCATGTTCTTTCTCCTGCTCACTGTGGCGGCGCTGATAATCGCCATGGGACTGGAGCCGCGACTGGACCCGGTAGTGCGCGCCTTGGTTCGCCGCTGCACCGGACAGAGAAAAGATCAGACAAACCCGGAGCGCTCTTGACTTTTCGGTCCCGATTTGCTATGATACCAACGTAACAGCAAGGACGAGAAACAGTACTCCCCCACCCTGTGCAGAGAGAACAGGCGGTCGGTGCAAGCCTGGGCAGGCGGCGGAGGAACCCATCTTTGAGCTGTGCGCCGAACGCAAAGGCTATTAAGGCGTACCGGGAGCTCCCGTTACAGAGCGCGCAGAGTGCAGGCTCAGCCTGAATTTAGGTGGTAACACGGATCAATGATTCGCCCTAAACCGATCATCACAGATCGGCTTAGGGCTTTATTTTTTGGAGGTTTTTTGTATGAAACTGGAACACTTAGTTGGCGATCGCTTTAAGGAGCGCCCGGCAGACTGCCAGGTAGACAGCCACGCCCTGATGGTGCGCGGCGGCTACATCAAGTATGTGGCAAACGGCATTTACTCCTCTTACCCGCCCTTAAAGCGGGTGCTGAAGAAGCTGGAGCAAATCATGCGGGAAGAGATGGACGCCCTGGACGGTCAGGAAGTGCAGTTCCCGGTGGTGATGCCCGCCTCTCTGTGGGCAGAGTCCGGCCGGTATGAGAGTATCGGCAAAGAGTTGCTGCGCTTTACGGACCGCAACGGCGCCGATATGGTGCTGGGTATGACCCACGAGGAGGCTGCGGTGCAGCTGGTACGAGAATACGCCGGCACCTACACCAAGTACCCCTTTATGATCTATCAAATTCAAACCAAGTTCCGGGACGAGGCGCGCCCCAGAGCCGGGCTGATCCGTGTGCGTGAGTTCACTATGAAGGACGCTTACTCCTTCCACACCAGCCAGGAGGACCTGGACGATTATTACGAAAAGTGCCACAAGGCTTATGAGCGCATTTTTGCCCGCGCCGGTGTGCCGGAGGTGATCTCCGTTGCTTCAGACTCCGGTATGATGGGCGGCAGCGTATCCCACGAATTTATGCTACTGACCCCCATTGGCGAGGACTCTATCGTGCTGTGCGACGACTGCGGATATAAGGCCAACATGGAGGCTGCCGAGTCTATCCTGGAGCCGGTGGAAAATGCCCCCTCCCAGCCGCTGACTAAGGTGCACACCCCGGGTATGCACACCATTGAGGAGGTATGCACCTATCTGCACGCGGACTTTAAGGACAGTGCCAAGGCCGTGGTGTACCAGACCAATAATGAAGACAAATATGTGGTACTGTTCCTGCGAGGCGACCTGGAAGTGAACGAGACTAAGCTCACCAACTTTTTGGGTGAGGAAATTCACCCGGCAGTAATTACCGAAGAATGTGGTCTGCACGCCGGCTTTATCGGTCCTGCCAACCTAAACGGCGACTTTACCGTGCTGTACGACCGCTCCCTGGAGGGGCGCAACAACCTGTGTGCCGGTGCCAACGAGACGGATTACCACTATACCGGCGTGGATATGCAGCGGGATGTGCCCGGTGCGGAGTACCACGATTTTGCCAAGGTGGTTGAGGGCGGTATCTGCCCCTGCTGCGGCAAAAAGAGCATTCATATTTCCCGTGGTATTGAGGTGGGCAACATTTTCCAGCTGGGCAAGAAGTACACCGAGCCTATGGGTATGACCTATACGGATCGGGACGGCAAGAGCCGTGTGCCGATCATGGGCTGCTACGGCATTGGCGTTGGCCGACTGGCCGCCGCTGTGTGCGAGGCGCACCACGACGACTACGGTCCCATTTGGCCCAAGGCCATTGCCCCCTGGCAGGTGCACCTGTGCGCTGTGCGTGCAGACAATGAAGAAGTGCGCGCCTTTGCCGATACACTGTACAACACCTTGCAGGAGAAGGGCGTAGAAGTGATCTACGATGACCGTTCTGTCAGCGCCGGCGTTATGTTCTCCGACGCAGATCTGCTGGGCGTGCCCCTGCGGGTGATCGTCAGTCCTCGGAACCTGAAAAACGGCGTGGTGGAGCTAACCGCCCGAGACAAGAGTTTCTCTGAGACCGCACCCACCGCAGAAGCGGCAGACGCCATTTTGGCCAAGCTGGCAGAATGAGCGTAACGAACCGGCCGATACGCATTTTGTTCGTGTGCCACGGCAATATTTGCCGCTCGCCCATGGCAGAATTCATCTTTTTGGATATGGTACGGCGGGTCGGACTGGCAGATCAATTTGAGATTGTGTCCGCTGCTTTGGGCGGGAAGAGATTTGGCACGGAAAAGGCAATCCGGTGTACCCGCCTGCCAAAGCAGAGCTGGCTGCCCACGGCGGCGATGTGACCGACCCTTGGTACAGCCGGGACTTTGCCCGCGCTTATCGAGATATTGCCACCGGCTGCCGCGCCCTGCTCACCGCCCTTACAACTGAATAAAAAATTGCCCCGACGCAAAGTCAAAATGAATTTGCACCGGGGTGTTTTTATCGGTTTATTTGTCAAACGACGGATTGGTCATATAGTAATTTTTGCTGTTCAGCTTATCGGTGGCTACCCGCAGAGCCTACCTCGTCACCAATCTTGTATAAAATAATGACCGATAACTCAGAAATCATATTAACACCATCTGTTCATCAGGAGGTGTTTTTGTTTTGCCTCGCGAAAAAACAATTTCTATTATGAGAGTGGTAGAAATTTACAAGGAACTGTTCCCTTGAACTAACGCTCTATACAAGCCCGTAACGACAGGTCATAATAGAAACGAGTTAATGAGATTGTATGTGATAATGAAATTACTTCTTTAGAAGAAATATGTTTAGTGGGAGAATGTGATATTTATGAATTAGTAAATAAATACAAGAATGCAGACTTAGTTGCAACAATAGTTGAAGGTGGCGCACTTGGTGCGGTAGGTTTTGTAGGACTGCTACCTAACCTTGTATTAAGTACATTTTTGTATTATAGAGCAGTACAATCAGTTGCGTTATTTTATGGATATGATATTAAACACGATTCAACAGAACTTCAAATTGCAAGTGAAGTGTTTACAAATGCATTGAGTCCACGAAATAATACAGATAGTGAGCTATCAAGTGTGATAGCCAAAATGATGCTTATTACAGAAACAACTACTGTAAAACAAACAGTAAAAAAAGGCTGGACAGCAATGGCGAATAAAGATGCCGTAACGCTATTGTTAACTCAAATGAGAGCGTTAACAAACGCAACTGCAAGAAAAGCACTAAATAACGCTGAAAAAAAGGTCTCGATGAAACCATGTTTACAAATGTATTTGAGCAAATTGGTAAAGGTTAGCGCAAAAAAATATAGGAAAGGCAGTTCCTTTTGTAGGTGCATTTATCGGTGCAACAATAGATACAGCTCAAATGAGCCAAGTTATTGAATATGCTAACTTGTTCTATGCCAAAAGGTTTATTCTTGAGAAAGAGGAACGAGTTTATAAATTAATTGGAGAGGAATTACCAGAGATTATAATTGAATCAGACGAAACAGAATGATTACGACTTTCAAAACTCACATAAACGAAGCCGAGGGCGTTTGCTCTCGGCTTGAATCTTTTTTATTGACAACAACA
>ERZ1026943.1058-NODE-1058-length-11897-cov-4.814389_pt1 | contig 11897 bp, 3 predicted proteins | sample MGYA00519461_ERZ1026943 | MGnify/ENA primary metagenome ERZ1026943 (study PRJEB26926, sample SAMN06164617) | human gut metagenome | biome: ENVO:00009003; feature: ENVO:2100002; material: ENVO:00002003 | host: Homo sapiens | place: USA | collected 2012 ...
CGAGATGCTCAGGAGTCTCGTGGGCTCGGAGATGTGTATAAGAGACAGCAGTAAACGTTACTGATTTCGCTAAAAACAATAAGAAAATAATGATTTTATCACTATGAAAGGATAGGTAATTTACTATGAAAAAGTGGGTATGTCCGGTATGCGGTTACGTTCATGAGGGAGATACACCTCCCGAGTTCTGCCCCCAGTGCAAGGTTCCCGGCAGCAAGTTCATAGAGCTTAAGGAAAGCGAAAAGCTTGTATTTGCAGACGAGCACAAGGTAGGCATTGCAAAGGCAGTTGAGGATGAAGAGATTCTTGCAGGTTTAAAGGCTAACTTTGAGGGCGAATGCACAGAGGTAGGTATGTATCTCGCTATGGCAAGAGCCGCTCACAGAGAAGGTTACCCCGAGGTAGGTCTTTACTACGAAAAGGCAGCTTGGGAAGAGGCTGAACACGCAGCAAAGTTTGCAGAGCTTTTAGGCGATGTTGTAAGTGCATCGACTAAGGAAAACCTTGAAAAGAGAGTTGCCGCAGAGCACGGCGCTACACAGGGCAAGCTCGACCTCGCAAAGAGAGCAAAGCAGTTGAATCTTGACGCTATCCACGACACAGTTCACGAGATGGCTAAGGACGAGGCCCGTCACGGCAAAGCTTTCGAGGGTCTGCTGCACAGATACTTCAAGTAAGCGGCGGCTGTGAGCCGCACCAAATTCGCCGTTCCGGCTGTTTCAGCTCGGCTAAGGTTACGTTACCGGCGGATATTAACGTTATAATTATGCAAATCGAGCCGTAAGCACCCTTGCTTACGGCTCAGTTTGTTCTTATAGTAAAAACGCATCTGATACACAAAAAAGAACACCGGTCGCCCGGTGTTCTCTTTTTTTACTGTCAGCTTATTTGGCTGTATTCACATTCGCATAAGTATAAGTGCTTGTATTTGCACCCTTATAAGACGCAATCCTTACCTTATACACGCTTCCGGCCCTGAGTCCGCCAATAGTGACAGTAGCATTCGTACTGCCCTTTAACGTCTTTTTGACCCACTTGCCGCCTTTGTAAATTTCAACCTTATATCCGTCTGCACTGGCGTTTTTACCCCACTTAACGGTTATCGAGTTGCTTTTTGCCGATACAACCTTGATATTGGTTACCGGTGAAAGCACTGCAGTAACCGTAGTATAGCTGTAATCGCCGTACAGATTGTCCTTATACGCTCTTACCCTTACTTTACATGTGCTGTAAGGTGTAAGTCCGCCAAGCACAGCCATTGCTGTCTTATTATCGGTTATGGTCTTTTCGAGCCACCTACCGCCGATATAATATCCTACGTTATATCCGTCAGCGTTTGCATCCGCATTCCATATAACAACCGCCTTTGAGTCAACTGCGCTCTTTACCTTAAGACCGCTGACCTTTGTCGGAGCGGTAGTGATATAAATATCGTCGAATGCACTCTCAAGCTCACCCTTATAAGCCTTTATTCTGACCTTGTAGGTTTTGTAGCCCTTAAGAGAGCCTATTGTAACGGTAGTTTTGTTATTACCGGTCAGCGTCTTTTCATTCCACTTACCGTCTGCATAGTACTGAACGGTATAACCGTCCGCACTTTCGTTCTTATCCCATGTAAGCGTAAACGAAGAAGATGTGACTTTCTGCGTAATACCCGTAACTTTTGACGGGAGCGTATCGATATAGCCGTATGTATACGGACTGTAAAGGTCGCCCTTATATGCGCTTACCCTTACTTTATATCGTGTTCCTGCACAAAGTCCGTCTATAACCGCCGATATATTATTGTTGCCGGTAACAGTCTTTACGGACCACTGATTATTAATGTACCACTCTACCTTGTAGCCGTCCGCTCTGGCGTTTCTGCTCCAGCTTATTCTTACCGTTTCATCGGTAGCCTTCACCGTATTTATATTCCATACGGGAGAAGGAACAGTATCAACATAGAAACATCTGAATTTGGCGGTGAATCTTCCTGCATAAGCCGCTATTCTTACCTTATATTTAAGGCCTGCAGAAAGACCGCTCAGCTTTGCCGCTACTCTGTCGCCGTCCGTGCTGAAGCCGATCTGCTTCCACTGATTGCCGACATAGCATTCGACATAATATCCGTCAACGCCGCTTATATTCTTCCAGCTTATATCGACTTCATTGTATGTTGTCTTTTCAACCGCTATTTCTTCCACATCGGGAATAGGCTTTACGGGAACACGGTTTCCGATATATGAATCCTTACATCTTGTGCATTCAAATACGCTGTAGCCTTCGTTGCGATAGTCAGGCTCAACTACTTTGATTACAACATAGTCGTGACCGAGAGGTTCGCCATACTCCGCACCGCATATTTCGCACTTTGCCTTTTCGGTGCAGGTAGCCTTTCCTCCGGAATGCTCACATTCGGTTATCGTAGCCGTTACAACGTTCGACGCCATCGAAACTCCCGCCGTTGCAGCATTGCTGTAGGTAAGTCGGCAGTAGTACCTGCCCGTTGTGAGATTTTCGAGCGACAGCTTTCTGTCTGTAGCGCCCTCTATCTCTGTTTCGTTGCCGTTTTCATCAATGGCGATCCACTGATAAGCAACCTTTGCGTCAACCTCGTTTGAATACAACGGCTCTGCACTTATTTGAAGTGACGGTATGTCGCCCGGATAATAGCCGTTGGTGTAATATACAGTATCTATCGGCTTGATTATCTGCATCGGACACAAACGTACCGTAAGGACGTTTGTCGATGATGCCGTTGCCTTATCAAGACTGTATATATCTATCCACTCTTTTGTTCCTCTGTCCTGTACCCAGAAGCCGGGATCGATATAATCGGCTATCACCTTATCACTGACCGTAGTTACGATTTCGGCAAACCCACCTGACGAAATGGATACATTACCGCCGTTTATAGTAAGGCGATTTATGTTGTTTGCGGCCATTGTAACATTTCCGCCGTTTATGGTCACATTGCTGCCTGTTGCAAGCCCATCAAATGTGACATCACCGTCATTCACTGTGAATGCGTCCTGATTCTCAGACTCTGTCACCGCACAACGTCCCGTAACCTTAAGCTTTGCGTTGCCTTTTATGACAACAGGATTTGAGAACGCTGTACGAACTGCGTACTTGAGCGTGAAGTTACCTTCGGTTATGGTCATCCAACCGTTGTATCCGTACTTGTTATAAAGCGGATATAAGGTACAGCCCTCGTTTTCGCTCTTCTGAGCGTCTTTCGCAGCCTCGTCAAGATCGTTATAATACTTGACATCGTCGCCCTTTGTTATCTTTGCATTGAACTTGCTCTCGCATATCTCGCAATATGTCGGCTCGGTAATGTTACCTGCGGTTTCCTTGTCCGCTGTAGGATCGACCACCTGAGAATGATCACAGTCAACAAGGTCTATGCTTACAGTGTTCGACTTTATTTCATAGCCGTCACCGGTAGTAACTACGTAGTATATCTTGGCAGCATCGCTGTCGCCTGCCTTATCAATTATTACGTCTGCCAACAATTTAGTGTCAGATAAAAGTGGTCTTAAGCTGCTATAAACCGTATCTCCGCTTTCATAGGAGTTTATACCGTATCTCATCCTTACATCCGAGTCGTTCTGGTCCGTGTCGATAGCAAGAGCAAGGTTGAACTTCAGCGTGGGATTTGCGTTGCTGTTGCGATACAGCTTGTTTATTTCTGTGCTAAGCGTTGCTTTTACTATCGGCGCCTTAGTAACGGTAACACCGCTTGCTTCCGACACCTCACGTTCTTTAAGCGTCAGCCATGCACCGCCCTCTGTTTTCTTATACGCATATCCGTCAGCCAGAATAGATTCAAGACTGCCGTTTGCTATCTCGATGTTGTCGAATTTACCGCCGCTGAGTTTTACGTTGCCGTTAACATCCAGATCTTCTATAAAACCGCCGCCTATTACTGCGTCACCGTCTTTATAAATCATCACCGTGGCGATTTCACCGCCGTTGACGGTTAATTTTGCGTTTTCGTTAACGATAATAGGCACCATCATTTTGCCATCGCCGTCTACGGTAAGCATACCACCGTCGGATACCTCTACAGTAAGAGAAACAAAACTGTAACCCAGTTTTTTACCGTTCAGTGCAAGCGTTACATTGCCCGTAACGGTAATGTACCGTGTAAATTCGCTGTTTTCAATATCCTTATACAGCGTTACAGTAGCCGTACCTACCTCGTTAGCCTTGGCAAAAGCGTCATAAATATCGCTGAACAGATCTGTCTGCTCGCTTCCGTCAGCCGTATAGCTTACAGTTGCGGCGATTTCCTCATTGCAGTAAGGACAAAGGTTTCCGTCAAGCACATAACTGCCGTTTGCGTCCTTATGGTCGCACTTTATAACAGTAATAGCATCGGCTTCGGTCATATTCTGAATATCAGCATATTTGTAAACAATAGCGCCATTCATATTATTGCCTATAACTCTGCTTCCGCTCGCAATTGCCCTGCCTAAAGTATAATTGCTTTCATTTTCGCAAGTGAAGCTGTTGAAATTGCCGCTTACTATAGAGACATTATATCCGCTTCCATCGGTCGTGCCTTTATTAATGCTTAATGAATCGGCTTTAACACTATTGATGACCGTATCTCCGCCGTTTATCGTTATTGCGCCGATATTAGCACCATCTACAGTAACCTTTCCGGAATTTACAACTAAACCATTCAACCTGGCTTTGCTGTCAATTAAAACAATGGCATTCTCGCCCGACACCTGTACACGTGCCCATGGATTTGAGGTTGCTTGCGATGTCGTGAACGTTATATCTCCACCCTTGACATTAAATGTAAATCGTCCGCTGCCGTCATCTTTATTGAAATCAACGGTAAATCTACCCTTGCTTATGTCAAACGTTTCATTATAATTAAGAAAACTGTAGCTTAACAGCTTTAATGTACAGCCTTCGCTGTCCTCTGCAGCGCCGATAGCGTCATTCCGGTTGTTGTAATACGATAACGTACCGTCAGACAGCTCTACCGAAGCCAGTAGTGTGCTGTCGCATATACCGCATACATAATTACCGTTATCGTCACATTTTACGCTTTCACTGAGGTGCTGGCAGGTAGCTACTGTAAGCGTTACCGCATTCGACTTATAATCATATCCGTCATAGGTAAATATGCAGTAATATTGGATTTCTCCGTCTTCTGCCACCGCTTTATCAACTTCACCGCTAAATAAATAATAGCGATTGCCTAATAATTCTGTTTTTTCCTTTATTACCGTTCCGTCAATTAAGTATCCGGTAACATAGAGTGTTTCATTTCCCGAATATGTCACATCTGCAGTGAAAGATGCAGTCTTTCTACCGTTACGGTATATTATCGGCGACTCGTCCTCAGCGGTAATTGTTGCGCTCTTTATCGGCGCTTCCAGTACGTTTACACTTGCTATACCCTGCTTTTCACGTTCTGCAACAGTAGACCAGTAGCCGTCGAAATTCTTATAGGCATAGCCATCCGCAAGAAGCTGTCCTACGTTTCTGCCTTCGCCTGAAACCTTTATGCTGTAGAATTGACCGCCATTAATTACAGCGTTACCGCCGTCTTCAATTCTGAAGTCAGAGAAAGTACCGCCGTTGATTTCCGCATCGCCGCCGTTGCGAACGACAGCACGTTTTATTGTACCACTGCCGTTAACGGTCAGCTTACCGCTCTTCACTTCTATGGCATAGTAGGGCTCAAAACCGGAAGTTGAGATTTTTTTATCGTTAAGTTCAATCGTAACATTGCCTGTAACAGCTATCGTATCTGTAATATCGTCCGTAATATCCTTATACAGCGTTACAGTAGCCGTACCTGCCTCATTAGCCTTGTCAAAAGCGTCATAAATATCGCTGAACAGCTCTGTCTTTTCGCTTTTACCGACCGTATAGCTTACGCTTGCGGCAAACTCAGAGTTACAGTATTTGCATATACCGCCCTCATTAAAGGCATAACTGCCGTCCTCATTCTTATGCTCGCACTTGGTAAACAGATAATAGCTTACAGTTTTGTTTTCGGAGTCAAAATTATTTTTTTCGGCTATATCGCTGTATAATAAAGCCTTTGCTGTTTTCTCCGCAGTCGGATCTGTCGGATTGTCGTAGCTTATCACACGCACACCGCTTGCGATTACGTCCTTTAATTTAAACTGTCCGAGATAGACATTGCCGTAAGTACCTCCGCCTATAGTAAGCTTTACATCAGTTGCGTCTTCGCTTACAAATAAATTATCAGCACCCGCATTATTGTCAACATTGACGCCTTCGCTGACAGTTACGGTACCGCCTGATATAGCAATACTATCAAATCCGGCACTTGAGCCCTCAGGTAATGTAAGAGATCCGCTCTTCACATTAACCTTGCACCTGATGAACATATAACCTTCAGCAATAACATCTGCACCGTCAATAGTTATTGTCTGGTTGTAATCATAGATAGTACCATAATTACTTGTGGTAATAGTAAACTGACCGTTTGACAGCGTAACCCTACTATTGATCTTACCGCTTGTTACAAGAGTGAAAACACAGCCCTTGTTTTCAGCCTTATCGGCATATAATAAGCCTTCCTCAATGCTGTCAAAATATTCGTTAGTAGTACCGTCGGCTGATGTCACCTTTGCATAAAGCACAGCACCGCACGCACACTTTGTCTCTGTTTCGGTGTATGTATGAGTATGCGCTACAACTGTGACATTTGTAAGTCTTCCGCCGATTGTCTTCGCACTGCCGTCAACTATACTTTCGGGGAGATGTGTGACACTGTTTAAGATCGCAAACGCATAGCCCTTCGCAAGCAGAACGTTTACGGGCGTGCTGTTGCTTTCCTCGCCGCAGATGGTGTTGTACCTTCCGCCGTATAAAGCTACACCGCTTGCGTGTGCAATATAAACATTCTCAAATATGCCGCCGTATATTTCGACACACTTAGCACTGTTAATGACTAAATTGAGTACATCTGCGGCTGAACTGCCGCCGTCTGCAGTACCGTTTATAAGCGTACCGCCGTTTACACTAAAAGGTGCGTCTATGCATCCGTAGTAGGTGCTTTTCCTGCTGTCCTTAAGGTACAGCACACCACCGTTATTTACACTTATATCCGCCTCTCCGCCGAGTGAATATCCGTTCACATCGACAGTAACCGTTGTATTGCCGATTTCTACGTTCTGTGTGATCTCGCAGTGCTTATACAATGTCAGCGTACAGCCGTTGTTTTCTCCCGATGTAGCCGCGGCAAAGGCATCGTCTATATTGCCGAAATATGACGGTGTTCCCACGCCTGAAATGATCGCAGTAAGCTGATATTTGCAGGTAGGGCATACACCAGTTTTGCTGTCAACATCCGTATGACCGCACCTCTTACCGCAAATCTTGCACTTGCCCGTTGTGCTGTCATAACCGTGATCTTCATGTCGTATTACAATAACAGCTGTTGCAAAACCGTCTTTCAACAGTGTTTTTGAGCCGTCTATCGTCTCACCATAAAGCTTCATAAACATACGGTTCTCAGCCAACAAAGTCAGTATTTCTGCGTTTGCTCTGTCCCCGCCGCCGTTATAGCATATTTTTTTGAAAGTTCCGTAGTGAAGAATTACGTCACTGCTTGCATCGTTTATATAGAGTGTTATGCCGAGTGAATAATAGCAGTCAAATGTACCTGCACCTACCGACACAGTTCCCATAGCGCCGCAGTTTTCGTCAAATGTCAGCTTACCGCCGTCCGCTACATTGAAATCGCCATAAATACTATTATTTTTTTCCGATCCCGTAACGGTTATATCTCCCGAAACAGTTAACTTACCTACATTGGCTTTCTCAGCGATCCACAGCGTGAACTTACCGCTGAGTGTTGTATAGCTGCCTGTATAATTCTTGTATACTCTTAATGTACAGCCGGTGTTTGCCTCACTGTCAGCCGCTTCAAAAGCCGCTACCATCTCAGTTTCCTTATAAACGGAAGCTACAGCCCCGTCCTTTACGATAACAGCCGCATACTGATATTCACACTCTGTACACTTACCCGTGTCAATGTCAACATCGCTGTGAGGGCAAATATATCCGCAGTCGCACTTGCCGTCAACATAGGTATGGCTGTGGTCTTTGATTATCAGCGTTACATCGCTTGATATTTCCTTAACGCTTGCGTTGAAAAGAGTTCCGTCAGTCTTGAAGAAAGCCTTACCCTCGCCGAGCATATCGTATAATGTCTTGCTGTCCCTGGCGTAAAGTCCGGCAGTATATGCACCGTCTTTCAGTATAACCGTACTCGAATCATATACATAGATCGAAGTGTCTAAAACTACATCGCCGTCTATTATAAGCGTACCGCCGGCGTAGGAAGGGTCGCTTGTCGGATATACATTACAACCGAGCATAATCGGATTGCCGCTGTTTTTGATCGTAAGCTTTCCGTTTTTGCAAGGAGTAATACTCCGGATATTAAATTGGCGTCCGTTTAATTCAATTGTAAGTTCTCCGTATAAGTCATACTGAGCTTTTGAATTATCATAATCCTTAAACAGCTTTATCGTACCGCTTCCGTTGTATTCATTCAGTAAAGAGTGAAGCTCATCGGCATCTACATACTTTGAGATTCCGTTTGCGTCTGTATAGATTGCGACAGACACAATCGCACCGCAGATTGAACAGATGCCGGTGTCCGTGTTTATATCACCGCTGTGTTCGCAGGGCTTTCCGCACTCCTTGCACTTGCCTGTTCCAGTGCCGTATTTGTGGTCAGCGTCAGTATGCTCTACAACAGTAAACGCAAAGGGATAACCCATAGTTCCATATTCTTTATAAAGATCAAGATACTCGCCGTTATCGTCACGTTGCAGTGCCTGCCGGGTAACATCAAGAAGATTACCTAATTTCACGACTCCGGAACTGTTTTGGCTATAATATGACAGCGCTCCTATCTTCGTTCCCGTAGCAAGCTTTACAGATGTCGTTGTAGTTCCGTCATCAGCCACTGATGCTATCACAGTCAACTGCTCTGCAGTTACTTTTGCGCCATCGTTTACAGCGAGCCCTGCATCTGCCTCAACAAAAATTGTTTCAAATCCTGCATTTGCATCGCTGTCAATTACGAAAGATCCGCCTTTGCGAACATACACCTGCGTAACATAACTGCCCGCTGTGCCGGTTAATGCAAGCTTGATGTCTTTATTGACCCCAAGCTTGATATTGTTCAGCTTGTGACCGTTAAGGTCGATCATAACATTGTGATTTACATCTATAATAGTATCTGTAGTTGCCGCTTCATCACCGATATCCTGATAGATCTTAACATAGTTTCCGGTATCGGCAGTAATGCTGTCAAGGCAGTCTTTGAGCGTGTCATAGCCTGTCGGCGCATTGCCGTCTGTGCTGATTGTAGCAACAAACTGACGCTCACACTTGTTACACTTACCCGTGTCAATATCAATATTGCTGTGATCACATAACGCTCCGCAGTTTGTGCATTTACCGTCGGAATAACCGTTTTCATGTGCACATTCTTTATATGTAAATGTAAATTTTTCTGTAACAGTTTCTGTGCTGTCACCGTCTGAATAGGTTATATCGCAATACAGAACATAATTTCCGGCAGGAATGTTATCCGCAAGCTTGAATTCGCCGTTGCTTCCGGATACTGCCGCACCGAGCTCATCTGCACTGTATGCACTGTTCGTACTGTACCAGTTATAGCTTATGCTTTCACTGTCAACCGTATAGGTGCTTACAAGCTTATAGTTGTCCTTCTCTTCCTGCGAAGTGTTTGTATAGAAAACCGTTCTGTTTGTGTTGTCACCCTGTGTAACCTTGTTGAAACGGTTTGCATTCGACTTTACCTGAACGGTATTGGATACAATATCTCCGCACTTTATTGTAAGAGTATTATCAGTGTCGTATGTAGTCGAAAACTCGGTATCGCAGACCATGCACACCCAGCCGTAATCGGTCTTGATTATGCTTGCTGATAAATCGGGTTCATCGCCGCCGAAATAGCCTCTTGCGTCTGCAAACTCTTCATCGCTCATATTCTTCAGAGTAATATCAAAGTAAACCGTACCCTTGAGCTTGGTATCAGTCATGTCTTCAATTATTTCATACTCTTCCGTCTTGAATATTCCTGTCTGCTTGCCGAGTATTATACGGGGAGAAGTATCAGGCTTTATAACTACCGTCTTAGCGTATGCTTCGCCAATCTTATAATAGACGCCGTAAAGCGTGACCTCGCCTGTCACAGCGCTTTCCTCAGCCTTGTACTCGGTCGAACCCTTTATTACAAATTCATCCTCATCTATTGATGGGTCAGTGTTATCGATACCGAGTATATCGCCCGTAGCATATACCGAGCCTGTACCGCTCATTATAAGGTTTATACCGCTGATGCCGCACATAGTGCCGTAAGCAGTAACCTTGCCGCTTATTTCGGCATTTATTCTCCTGCGGTTTACATCGTAGCATATTCCGTATCTTGCTCCGTTGCTATCGAGCACAGTAATACTGCCGTTTCCGGTAACGGAAATTTTGCTGTCCTGATTACCGTTGAGTAATATTGCGGTATTCATTATATCTTGATTTTCTATAGCGCAACCTACGGCGTTAAGACTGCCGTTTCCGTCAACAGTAATACTGCCGCCGACATTGACAGCCGCACCGTCATAAGATGTAGCTGAAGCATTTGCGTTCAGCACACCGTCATTATGTATTTCAAGCGAATCTGTCTTTACAGTACCTGTTGCGTTTACTGTACCGCCGTTCAGGATTATCGTTCCGCCGAGAGAGCGTGCCATACTGTCTGTAGAGCGGTTCTCTGCGTTCAGTACACCGTCGCCGCTGATCGTCATTGTGCCGTCACAGTTAGTAGTATCCGTATTTACGGCACTGAGAACGTATGTATAGCTGTCGCCGGTGTCGGTCTGTACGATAGTATTTTCACCGTTCAGCACTATCTCCGTACCGTCGGGGACTGTTACGACGCTCATACTGTCTGTTGTCGCCTGAATGTTCACTCCGTCAAGTGTCAGCGTCTTTGTGTCATAATCCCAGCTCCAGCCGTCTCTGCTTTCGTCCGCCGTCTTTTCTCTGAAATCAAGCGGTGTCGTGATGACATTGCTCTCGCCGTCATGCGTATGCTCCTCGCCCTCGGCAAATGCCGATAACGGTACAGCCGTCAGCGTCATTGCCGCAGACAGCACCGCACTTATGAGCCGTACAAATTTTTTCTTCATGTTTTTCCTCCTGTAGATTTACCCGTGCTTATGCCATGCACCTGCACTTATGCAGTGCCTCCTTCAGCTTTTCAAGCGGTATCGGCTTCTTGTGGAAATAGGTACAGCCAAGTCTGTATGACTGCGCCCCGAATCCCTCATCGTCCGACAGCCATATTACAGGCGTATCTCTGTCGGCATTCTTCGCCGCAATAACGCCCTCCATACCGTCCGCTCCGTCGGCAAGCACGATTATAAGGTCAGCCGTCTTACACTCCGTCACAAAGCTCTCATACCTCTGACATACCCTGTAGGCAATTCTTCGATATGCCGCCGTTGCGATCTGTGTTATTTTCGCTTTCAGTATCTCCGCCTCGTTTGCGGTATCGTAAACGCAGATGAGCATACTTCTCCCCCTTATAATTTTATAATTAACTCATTCGCTTTTCATTTTCAACTTTTTGGCACGAACGGTTGTTATAACGGCACGAACGGTCGCAAATGCGGCACATAATACAAAAAACCTGCGCCCTACAGACACCGTTCAAGTGAAATATATTGCCAAGCACTGCCTAAAACATTTTCCGCAACGACAAGGAATTAATATTTTCGTGAGTGTATCGGTACAACTGCACTGACATTTACCTTTCAAAAAACGCCACTAACCTGAGATATATGTACTAATCTGCGGACGTGTAGCGTTAA
>ERZ1026943.1059-NODE-1059-length-11886-cov-16.515087_pt1 | contig 11886 bp, 10 predicted proteins | sample MGYA00519461_ERZ1026943 | MGnify/ENA primary metagenome ERZ1026943 (study PRJEB26926, sample SAMN06164617) | human gut metagenome | biome: ENVO:00009003; feature: ENVO:2100002; material: ENVO:00002003 | host: Homo sapiens | place: USA | collected 2012 ...
GATGGTCAGTGCCGGAGACCCCATCAAGTACGCAAACATTCACTCGTCCTACTGGGAGAAGCATCTTGCCGGGTTCGGACGGCTTTCAAAATGATTGGAGGAATTACTATGAGCGAAAAATCGGATAAGCTGCGGGCGATGTTGGCAAAAGAGAAGGAACGCCGCATCAAACTGAACAACCGCATCGAGATTCTGGAGCGGCGCATTCAGGAGGAAGATTCCGCCGAGGTCAACGAGATGGTGCGGACCGCAAAGGTCACGCCGGAACAGCTTGCTGCCCTGCTGCGGCAGTCTGCCACCACTACCCCGACCCCGGCTGCGCTGTCCGCCGTGGGTGCAACTTTCGAGAAGGAGGTCGATTCGGATGAAGTTTAAGAAACTGGGCGCATTGCTGGTGTCGGTGGCACTGTGTGCTGGTATGGCGGCTCCTGCCTTTGCCTTTGAGGGCGAAGCTGCCCCGGTGGAGCAGCCGATTCTGCCGGAGGTCGTGGAGGAGGATGTTGTCACCGTCACGGACGAAACCTCTGGTGCCCTGACCCCGGAGGGCAATCTGACGCTGGTGGATGATTACCACACCAACTATTCCGATGGCAGCGGCCAGCAGTTCATTACGCTGGTGTCGAAGTCGGGAGCCACCTTCTATCTGGTCATTGACCGCAATGCCAAGGGGCAGCAGACCGTCCACTTTATGAATCTGGTAGATGAAGCAGACTTGCTGGCACTGATGGAGGAAGAAGCTGCGGATGCCTACACTGCGGAGAAAGAAGCAGCGGCACAGGCAGAACTGGACAGGCTGAAAGCCGAGGAAGAAGCCAAGAAAGTCGCAGAGGAAGCCGCAACCGCTGAGCCGCCCAAGGAGAACAAGGTGACAAAGTACGCAGGCGCATTTCTGGGCGTAGTTGCCCTGATTTCACTGGCTGCGGGCGGTGGCTTCTATTTCTATCGCCAGCAGATGCAGAAGAAAAAAGCCGAAAAAGAAGCCCTTGATCCCGATGCAAACTACAACGAGGACAAGGGCGATTTTGAGATTCCCACCGATGTGCCGGACGAGGACGAAACCCCGGACGAGCAGGACACCGAACCCATCTGATTTTGAGGCGGCATTTTGCCGCCGTACATATTGCAATCAGAAACAGATTGGAGGGATTCTTATCGCAAAATTAGTCGTGGCGGAAAAACCGTCCGTAGCCATGTCCTATGCAAAAGTCCTTGGCGCAAACAGCCGCAAAGACGGCTACCTTGAGGGAAACGGCTATCTGGTGAGCTGGTGCATTGGTCATCTGGTGGAACTTGCCCCGCCCAATGTCTACGATGCCAAGTATGTCAAGTGGAGCATTGCTGACCTGCCCATCCTGCCGCAGCAGTGGCAGTATCTTGTGTCTGCGTCCACCAAAAAGCAATTCGGCATCCTGCAAAAGTTGATGCACCGCCCGGATGTGGATAGCATCGTGAACAGTTGCGATTCCGGCCGGGAGGGAGAACTGATCTTCCGCTTGGTGTATCAGCAAGCAGGCTGCAAAAAGCCCTTTTCTCGCCTATGGCTGTCCAGCATGGAGGAAAACGCCATCCGGGAAGGCTTTGCTCACCTCAAACCGTCAACTGAATATGATGCGCTATACAACGCAGCACTCTGCCGGGAACGTGCCGACTGGATGGTCGGCATCAATGCGTCCCGGCTTTTTTCATGCCTATACAACCAGCCCTTGGCGGTGGGGCGTGTTATGACCCCGGTGCTTGCCATGACGGTGGTGCAGGAAGCTGCCATTGCCGCCTTTGTGCCGGAGAAATTCTACACGGTGGATCTGGAACTGACCAGTGGCTGCACGGCATCCAGCCGCCGCATTCCTGAAAAAAACGTGGCCGAAAACCTGCTGGAAGCCTGCCGAAAGGAGATGGTGGCAACGATCAAGTGCGTCACCCGCAAGGAAAAGTCCGAGAATCCGCCGCCGCTGTACGACCTGACCACCCTTCAGCGGGATGCCAACCGCCTGCTGGGGTACAGCGCACAGCAGACGCTGGACTATGTGCAGAGCCTGTATGAGAAGAAACTTACCACTTATCCCCGAACTGATAGCTGCTATATCACCGACGATGACGAGGAAATGCTGGAGGAACTGACCGAGGCACTGGAAAGATTTTTCGACATTACCCCGGAAGATGTGGACGAGGCTGTGCCCCGGACACGGCGCACCGTCAACCGGGAAAAAGTCACCGACCACCACGCCATCCTGCCCACCCGCAGTATGTTGCAAGCCGATCTGGACGCGCTGCCCAAGGGCGAACAGAACGTCCTGAAGCTCATCATTGCCCGGACGCTGATGGCGGTGAGCAAACCCTTCCGGTATCTGGAAACCCTGCTGACCACCGAATGTGCTGGAGAGGAGTTTACCGCCAAAGGTAAGGAGATTCTGGAGGAAGGCTGGAAAGCAGTTGAGCGCAAGGTGCTGGCAGACATCCTGAACCGAAAACGGGAACTCACCGCCCTGCCCAATGCGGCAGAGAACGAGTGTGGCATCCTCAATGCAGAACTGAAAGAGGGGCAAACATCCCCGCCGAAATCCTACACGGAAGATACCCTCCTGTCAGCTATGCAGGCGGCGGGTACAGACAGTATGCCGGAGGGCGTGGAGCGTCAGGGCATCGGCACTCCAGCCACCCGCGCCGCCACCATTGAAAAATTGGTGCAGAAGGGTTTTCTGGAGCGCAAGGGCAACAAGAAAACCAAGGTGCTGTTGCCCACGGATAAGGGAAAAGCCCTCATCACTGTGATGCCCGAAGAAATCCAATCCCCGGAAATGACCGCCGATTGGGAAACAAAGCTGCTGCAAATCGAGCGTGGCGAAATGGAGCCGGGTGAATTTATGACCGAGATCAATACGATGATTACCGAACTGGTAAAGAACACGGAAATGAAAAAAGGAGTGAATGCGCTTATGAAAAACAAAATCATTGGTGTCTGCCCGAATTGCGGTGCAAATGTTGTAGAGCGTGAAAAAGGCTGGTTCTGTGAATCCAACCCTTGCCGTTTCGTGCTGTGGAAGGACAATGCGTTCTTTAAGCGTCTGGGCAAGCGTTTGGATGGCCGAATGGCGGACAAGCTGCTGCGGGATGGCCGTGTCCGGCTGAAGGACTGCAAGAGCGCCAAGGGCAAGACCTACAACGCCACCGTGCTGCTGTCCTGTGAAGCGGATGGCCGCAGCAAGTTCAGTCTGGAATTTGAGAATGGGGGCTACTGATGAAGGATGATGCCGTAATAAAGGACAACGAGGCGGTCTACCTCCTCAACGAGCAGACGTATCTGCATCTGCGGGAGAATTTGGAAGGGGTCGGGTATGAGGTCTTTGACAAGAACAGCCCGCTCCCGGTGGAGGAAGGGCAGATTCCACAGGAAGTTCTGGGCAACACCCAGCGGCGCATCGAGACCGCCCGTGCGTACTATCTGGCAGAGCATCAGGATGAACCTGTGGGGAAGATCCAGAATGTTGCCGTCACCACCTTGGAGAAGTTTCGTTCCGGGGTTCGCAAACGCCGGAATCTGGCTCCCCGTTCTCTGCCGGACAATGATGTGCGGTTCATTGACCCGCAGTACAACGAACTGTTCCGGGTGCCGGACGGCGGTGTTGTACAGATGACCTACCCCGATGGGCATCAGTACTCTGAAAAAGTCGAGTATCTCGGTGCCTACCACATGAGGATCGGTTCCTCAGTGCAGCATATCTGCGAATTTGCAGAGCGCATGGCACGCAGCCATGCCATCGTGGAGCCGGAGCCGCTGACCCAGCAGGAACAGCGGGCGTGGAATCTGGAATACGACTATTACCTCACCGTGCAGGCAGAGGGCGGCGCATGGGAGTATGCTCTTTATCAGGGCGACTGCTGTCTGTTGGAGCGTGGGAAAATTGACGCGCCCGAACTGATGATCGAAGAAGTGCGGGACGAAATTATGTACACTCACAACCTACGGAACAAGGACTGCATCCCGCTCACGCAAGAGGAGTTTGCACAAAAGCTCGCAGACCGAGATGAGATACAGTCATACCGTATGAAGCAATTCCAGCAGAGCGGGCACGACTGCTATCTGGTTATGCAGCTGCATCAGGATGCAGACCCTGCGCTCCGCTTTGCTGCCATGCGCTATCTGAATAAGCAGAACATCGCTCCGTCCATTGAAAATTACGAGATCCTGTACCGGGGCAACCTCTCGGAGGGAAAGCGCAGCGTTCGGCAAGCGGAGCTGCTGGAACAACTGTACCAGAAATTCAACTTCGCCCGCCCGACGGATTATCATGGGCACAGCCTGTCGGTCAGCGATGTGATCATGCTGAATCAGGATGGAAAAATTTCGGCGCATTATGTGGACAGCATTGGGTTCAAGGATTTACAGGGGTTTCTGGATAAAAAGCAGGAACGCCCTTCGGTTTTGCAAAATCTCAAGGAGAAGTGCGATGCCCCGGAGTGCAACCCAACTGGATGCCAGAAAGCGAGGGACGAACATGAACTTTAACCATGAGGAACTGATGCTGATGATGCTTTACAACACCGGCACCCGGCTGGGGCTGGTGCACGAACTGCGGCTGATGCAGTGCTACCTGATGCCGGACGAGACCGCTCTGCGGGAACTGTCGGAGGGCGTTATCGAAAAGCTGAAACTGCTGACCGATGCAGAGTTTGGCGAGTTGGAATTTCCCCCGGACTGATTTTTGCCGCCTGCGGGCGGCGTACATAAAGTATTTTGTTCTTCCAAAAGATATGCTATAATCAAATTAGACAAAATTCCTCTCTTCAAGCGATTTCTCCGCAATTTTCCTGCGGCTCTGCTCGTATCAAAAATAAGGGACCGGTTTTTAATTGTCAGAACGGAGAAACCATTATGGCAATCTTTGAAAAGACCATCCGAAACAAGAATTTTGACAAGTTGCTTCGGAAGCTGGAACAAGAAATCCCGGACAGCAGTTGGTCGGCAGATTTAGAGGCAGGCAGTGATTTCAAAGAGGGCGATGCCCGGTGCAGTGTCCGTGTGTTTGAACGGTACAGCATGATGGGCGGCAACCGCCTGAGTCTGACACTGACCATGTTCCAGAATGGAGATAGCCCGATTCGGCTGTCTGCAATTACAGCGGGCGGCAGTCAAGCGGTGTTCTTCAAGGTGAACACCCTCGGAGAAGAATCTTTTCTGGACGATGTAAAAGACCTGCTGGAGGAAATTTTGGAGGAGTGATATGTTTTTTGGCTGGTTTAACACTGTGTTCAGCATAGTATTCCCACTTATCTTTTTCGGATTGATGTGTCTATTTATTTTTACGCTGATTTCAAATCTTCGCACATGGAACAAAAACAATCACTCACCCCGTCTATCTGTTCCAGCAGCAGTGGTAGCAAAGCGAACTGATATTTCGCATTCCGACGCTGCAAACGCTGGGGATTTGTCTGGTGCACATGGATATAGAACCAGCACCTACACTTCCTATTATGTGACCTTTCAGGTAGAAAGCGGAGACCGGATGGAATTTGAAGTGGACGGAAGCGATTATGGTCTGCTCGTGCAGGGCGACATCGGAAAGCTGAGTTTTCAGGGCACCCGCTATCTTGGGTTTGAGCGGAGCTAAGTGTTTCTTACATTATATAGTATGGAGTGCTGTATGAACGATTTGTTTATCCAAGGGCTGACCATCGACTGGAACAGAGTTCGCCCATACAATTATGTTCGTCAGATTCCTGCCATCAGTGGAATCGACACTTTTACATTCCATAAGCCCATTACGTTCTTTGTTGGCGAAAATGGAAGTGGAAAATCTACGCTTCTGGAAGCAATCGCTGTTGCTTACGGCTTCAACGCAGAGGGTGGAACGAAGAACTATTCATTTTCCACATACAACTCCCATTCGGAACTATGTGAGGCTATGACGATTTCCAAGGGGTATCGCAGACCAAAGTTCGGGTATTTTCTCCGAGCAGAGAGTTTCTATAATGTAGCCACCAAGGAAATCGACTATTCCGATGACGATCATCCCTCCAAAGGCTATCACCAAAAATCACACGGTGAAAGTTTCCTCGCCATTGCGCAGGACTACATGGGTGCAGATGGAGTCTATATTTTTGACGAGCCGGAAGCCGCTTTATCCCCGCAGCGGCAGCTCACGTTACTGATCAACATTTATCGGTGTGCCCAAGAAGGGGCGCAATTCATTATCGTATCACATTCACCCATTCTCCTCGGAATGCCTGATGCTGAGATTTTTAGCTTCGACAATGGCACGATTCATCCTTGTCAGTATGAAGATACGGACAGCTACGTTATCACCAAAACATTTGTAAATAATCGGCAGCATTTTTTGAACCAGCTTCTGAATGAAGAAACGTAATGCCTGGAAAGGACATTCCATATGAGTGATTCTACATTGAAAGAACTTTGGCAGCAGGTCGCAGAAAAGAAGAACTGTGAAGCAAAGCAGAAAGAACTGACCGCCCAGAGAGATACGCTTGCTGATCGTCTGAAAAAGCTGGAAAAATCCAAGCTGGCGGAACAGGCTGACGTGGACCGTCTGGAGGGACACAGCCTTGCCACATTTTTCTATCAGGTCATCGGAAAGATGGATGAGAAGCTGGACAAGGAACGGCAAGAAGCCTATGCAGCCCGTGTCAAGTACGATGTGGCTCTCCATGACCTTTCTTCCGTTGATGCTGATTTAGCACAAATTCAAAATAGGTTGGCACGGCTGTCCGATTGCGAAAGGCAGTATCAAGCTGCTCTTTCCGAAAAAATCAAAAGCATCAAAGCATCTGCCCACCCTGCCGCACAGCAGGTTGCGGAAAGCGAAAGCCGTATTGCCGCGCTGAAAGTCCAAAAACGGGAGCTGCTGGAAGCTATCAACGCCGGAAAGACCGCCCTGCATACGGTCAATGAAGTTCTGGAAACCCTCGACAATGCCGAGGGCTGGAGCACATGGGACGTAATGGGCGGCGGTTTGATGGCCGATCTTGCCAAGTATGAGGAACTGGACGATGCACAGGAACAAATCGAACAGCTCCAAGTGGAACTGCGGCGGTTCAAAACTGAGCTTGCCGATGTTGAGATCACCGCAGACCTTCAGGTTGCGGTAGACAGTTTTTTGAAATTCGCAGATTTCTTCTTTGATGGCCTCTTTGCAGACTGGGCAGTTCTGGATCACATCAATCAGGCGCAGAGCAGAGTGGAAAACACCAAGAGCCAAATCAAGCGAGTCCTTGCACTTCTGAAAAAGATGCGCGAAGATGTTGATGTCCAAATCGCTGATGAAAAAGAGAAGCAGGAGCAGCTTGCGGTGGAAACTGAGCTGTAGGTTTGGAGTGTTCGCGTATGTAATATGCTCAACTCAATGAATTGGAAATTTTGGAGATAAAGACTATGAAGAAAAAAGCACCAATAGTGTTCATTATCGTGAGCGTCTTTGCCGTAGCCGCAATCATTATAATTTCGGCGTATAGATCTTCGGAATCCTACAGAAAGGCGAAGGCTGCAATCCAATGGGATTGCTCTGTGTCTTGTACAGAAAAATCAACATCTGCCCAATATGTAATCACTTATTCTAATGTAAAGGTTTCATCCAAAACGGGCACACTGACGATTCAGAATAGGAATGATTTTGAAATTGTGGTGCATTTGCTCTGCGAAGGCGAACAGGAAATCGTATCTGGCAATATTTCTGCGGGAGGCTGCTACTCTTTTGCGAATGTTACGGACAAAGAATATACCGTAGGTATTCATGCGGATGTTGATGCAGCCACCAACATTAAAGTAATTGTATACGACGGAAAAGACACAGAGCCATATACAAATTGACAAGTCGGTGCTTGCGGGGGTGCATCTATTTGAAAAAGTATCAATGTCCATGCTGCGAATGTTTTACTTATAATGTTCCACCAAAGGAAGATTGTGGGTACATTTGCCCAGTTTGCTTTTGGGAGAATGACCCGTTTATTACTTCTGATAGCGACCCCAGTGACTTGAATCATGGAATAACTCTAAACGAGGCAAAAAACAACTATTTGGAATTTGGTGCCTGTGAAAGAAAAATGTTACGTTATGTTCGTCCGCCCGAAAGCGATGAAAAATAGACATTCATCATCAAAACTTCAAAGTCGACGATAACCCAATTATTATATACCCTTGGCGGGCAACCCAAAAACGGTTGCCCGCTATTTTTATACCCTAAAATCTGAAGAAGGAGGCCAAAATGCCAAGCAAAACCGAAGAATACCTTGCCCTTGCCCAGCGCACGGCAAACGGCTTGACCCGGTACTGGGAAAGCTGGACGGATTACCTGACCACCGCATCCCGGCTGTACAAGTACCCCTTTGCCGACCAGCTTATGATCTACGCTCAGCGGCCCGATGCCACCGCCTGCGCCGAATTTGACATTTGGCGCAACCGGATGAACCGCTATGTCAGGCGTGGCTCTAAGGGCATCGCCTTGCTGGACGAATCCAGCGGATTCCCGCGCCTGCACTACGTTTTCGATGTGTCGGACACCGGGGTGCGCCGCAATTCCCGTGACCCGGAGGTGTGGCAGCTCGGTCCCGATTTGGTGCAGCCGGTTTCAGAAATGCTCGCCGCCACCTACGGCATCAGCGGAGAGCGTGTCAGCCAGCAGCTTGCGGATGTTGCCGGGAAACTGGTGGCAGATTACTGGGACAACAACAGTGGTGACATTCTCGCCATCGTTGACGGTTCGCTTCTGATGGATTATGATGAAGCCGGGGTGGAGATGCAGTTCAAAAGCGCAGCAACAATGAGTGTCACCTACACGCTGCTGGAACGCTGCGGGTTTGAACCGACAGGGTGGTTTGACAAGGACGATTTTCAGGCGATCTACAATTTTTCCACCCCAGATGCCGTCTTTGCCCTCGGCGTAGCTGTCAGCGACATGAGCCGGGAGGTCTTACGCCAAATTGAGCGCACCGTAAAAACAACCATTCGCCGCCGCAATGCAGAAAGGAGCCAACATGAATATGAGCAGCAATCTGAGTTACACGCAGACCGGGGATTATCTTCTCCCGAACCTGACCCTGCATCAGCCGAAGACCCCGCTGGGCAAGTACGGCAGGATGCGCCTGAACTTCCTGAAGCAGCAGCACCCGGTGCTGTACCACACGATGCTCCTGAACGGGAGCCTGTACCCGACCCTGACCGAACTGGAGCAGACCGCAGCAGCGATGAAGAAGCAACTGATGGCCGATTTGCTGGCGAAGAACCCGGCCCCGGACAAGGAGAAGAATCAGATGGCGTGGGTACAGCACATGAACAGCCTACAGGAGCAGGTCGAGGAAGTGATTCGGACGGAACTGATCTACAGCTAAGTTTTCTGGATGCCGTCATCCCCACCGAAGCCCAGCAAATTGAACATATCGACCGAGCGGAGAGCGAAAAATCGCCCTCCGCTTTTGTTTTGTCGCAGGCTGAAATTGAGAATGAACTGCGCAAGCATGGTTCCGGTTTTCAGGATGGCAAGCAACGGATCATCGAACTGTACCAGACGCAGCCTAACCGCAAACTCCGCGCCAAAGCACTGGCACATGAGTACGGCATCGGTGGACATTCTCACAACTTTCTGGACGGCAGCAGCGGTTTTGTAAATCATGATGGGAAAGGACTTGAATTTGACCATTACCCGGATCATCAGAAATTCACGTTAAGCTGGACACAGGTCGAGAAATACATCGACCTGATGATTCAGTCTGACCGCTACCTGACCGATAAAGAAAAAGAGCATCGTGCCGTCGTGCAGGAAGCGGAACGCCAGCTCCCGCTGCTGGATGGTGATGTCGCTGCCGAATACAACGCCCTGAAAGAACAGTATCCCAATACCCTGATTGGCTTTGAACTGGGCGGATATTTTCTGTTCTATGACAAAGATGCAGTCACTGTAAAGGAAGTTTTGCGCTCTAATTTGCTGTCGCAGGAAAATGCGCTGGGAAAAGTCAAGGTGACTGGCTTTTTGCGTGGAGAGTGGGTAGCAAAATCGCAGAAGCTGTGGGCTGAGGGCAACAGCATCTATCTAGCCGGACAGGGCGGAGATGGTACCCACCATCAGACAAAATATCTGCGAGAGGAAGATTATCTGCCGATCGGCATCATCATCAAGCTAGATGGCCGGGATTTCCGTGTGGATCACGTCAACTTCATGTTCAAATCCGTCAGCTTGCAGGACATGGACTTGACCAACAGCGGACAGCCCATCTTCCGGGTTGAACGGTTGCCCAATATCCGGGAACTGTATGAACAGCAGCAGGATGAAATTATTGACGTTTCTCCTGAAAAGGCTGTTGATTACAAGGTCGGTGACGAAGTTGTTGTTGACCTTCCCACCCGAACCATCGAAGGCAAAATCGGCTATGTTGGCGAAACCGATGTGCGCATCGACACCAGCGCGCATGGGCAGTCGTGGGATAACGAGGTACTCAACAAGCAGCAATTCGAGGACGGTCTGCGGCGGGATGAACCTACACCTGATGAGGAACTGGACAAGTTGCCTATCTCTGTGGAGGTCAATGGCGAGTGGCAGACCTTTCCGGATGCTGCTGCCGCAGACGAAGCCCTGAACGCTGAACCGATGCCGGAAGCCGCAGGAAATTTTCACATCACGGATGATAATTTGGGTGTCGGAGGCCCCAAGCAGAAATTCGCCCGCAATATTGAAGCCATCCAGACCTTGCGCACTTTGGAGCAGGAGCATCGCGGTGCCACCGCCGAGGAGCAGCAGGTGCTTTCGCAGTATGTAGGCTGGGGCGGTCTTGCAGATGTCTTTGACCCCAACAAGGAAAACTGGTCTGCCGAGTACACCCAACTGAAAGGGTTGCTCACCGAAGAGGAGTATGCCGCCGCCCGCGCTTCCACTCTGAATGCCCACTATACCTCTCCGGTGGTAATTCGCGCCATCTATGATGCTGTGGAAAAGATGGGCTTCCAGTCTGGAAATATCTTGGAGCCTTCCTTGGGTATTGGCAACTTTTTCGGTATGCTGCCCTCTGGCATGGCTGACAGCCGTCTGTATGGTGTGGAACTGGATTCCATCACCGGACGCATCGCCCAAAAACTATATCCACAGGCCGACATTACGGTTGCTGGCTTTGAAACCACCGACCGCCGAGATTTTTACGACCTTGCCGTAGGTAATGTCCCTTTCGGTCAGTACAAAGTCAACGACAAGGCGTACAACAAACTGGGTTTTTCTATCCACAACTACTTTTTCGCCAAGACTATCGACCAGATCCGACCGGGCGGCGTGATTGCTTTCGTGACCAGCCGTTTCACGATGGACAGCAAAGACAGCAGTGCCCGCAAGTACATGGCGGAACGTGCTGATTTGCTGGGAGCCATCCGCTTACCCAACAACGCTTTTAAGGCAAATGCAAGCACCGAGGTTGTTTCGGATATCCTCTTTTTGCAGAAGCGTGACCGCCCTGCAGACATCGAACCTGCATGGGTGCAGCTGGGGCAGACCGAAGATGGCTTCAATATCAATCAGTATTTTGTAGACCATCCGGAAATGGTGCTGGGAAATTTGGAACTAGAAAGCACCCAGTACGGCCATGACCTGACCGTTGCACCAATCGAAGATGCAAACCTTGCAGACCAGCTTACCGAAGCGGTGCAGCACATCGAAGGCCAGTACACTGCGGTGGAGATTGCCGCTCCGGACGTTGCCGATGCGGAAGTGCAGCGCAAAACTCTGCCCGCAGACCCTACCGTGAAGAATTTCAGCTATACTGTGGTGGATGGTGAAATCTACTACCGCGAGAACTCCATCATGACACAGATTGAACTGTCCGACAACGCCAAAGGCCGTGTGGCTGGCATGGTGGAACTGCGGCAGATCGTCAACGAGTTGATCGACCAGCAGTTGAATG
>ERZ1026943.1060-NODE-1060-length-11869-cov-5.507110_pt1 | contig 11869 bp, 9 predicted proteins | sample MGYA00519461_ERZ1026943 | MGnify/ENA primary metagenome ERZ1026943 (study PRJEB26926, sample SAMN06164617) | human gut metagenome | biome: ENVO:00009003; feature: ENVO:2100002; material: ENVO:00002003 | host: Homo sapiens | place: USA | collected 2012 ...
ACAAGGCTATTCGTCGGCAGCGTCAGATGTGTATAAGAGACAGGTTCTCATCTCACCACTGATTGTTGAGCTGATACTCTGAGTCTCTATAGTTGATGCATCAACATTGAAATCCTTCTCAAGAAGAGCTGCGAGATCCTGTCTCTCATCGAGTGAAAGTGTACGTGTCTTTAATGTGACATCATGGCTGCCCTGAACTGTAGTAACCTGCACTGCACTATTGCCAAGGAGCTTTGATACTGAAGGCACGATGTCCTTCTCAACCTCTGCGGCTGTATAATCCTTGCCAAAGTCTGCAGTGGTTGATGTACCACCTACAAACTCAAGACTGTAGTTTAATGCATTGCCGCTTGTAGCACCGAAATAAATCATGCCGCCAATACCTGCAAGTATAACTACACCTGAGATAACAAAGTATTTAACTCTGTTCTGTACAAATCTGATAACCTTTCTCTTCTTTGCCTTGCCGTAGAACTTCTCAGCTCTGACACCGACACCGTAAAATGCTCTTGTAAGGTATTTTGCAATAAAAAGAGCTGTAAACAGTGACAGAATAATCGAAATCATAAGTGTGTATGCAAAGCCCTTTACTGTACCTGAACCGAGCACCATAAGCACAAGTGCTGCGATAAAGGTTGTAACCTGTCCATCGAGGATGGCTGAAAGAGCCTTCTTGTAGCCCTCATTTACTGCAGCAAGCACTGATTTGCCACCTGCGATTTCCTCACGGATACGGGCAAATACGATAACGTTTGCATCTACTGCCATACCGATACCAAGGATGATACCCGCGATACCCGGAAGTGTAAGTGTAATCTCAAACCAGTAAATAAACAGTACTGTAAGCATTGAGTAGAGTGCAAGTCCGATAGATGCAACCACACCGAGTATACCATAGAGCACAATCATGAATATCATGATTAAGATAATTCCGATAATTGCAGCCTTTACTGCATTTGTGAGCGCTGTTCCACCGAGCTGTGCGCCAACAACATTTGACTCTAACTCCTCGAGCTGAAGGTTGATGGCTCCGACACGGATAAATGTTGCAAGGCTTGTTGCCTCGTCGTAATCCTTCATTCCGTTGATTACACAGTTACCATCTGAGATAACGGCGCTTACTGTAGGAACGCTGATGAAATGATCATCATAGTATATACCGATTGACTGTCCTGCATCCTTTGCCTTCTTTGTGGCATCTGCCCATGTGTCAATAGCCTTATCCTTGAGCTTTAATGAAACAACAGGCTCCTTGGTTGATGTAGATGATGACTGGTCATACTGGGCGCTTGCATCCTTTACATCGTTACCATCGAGGATGACTGAACCATTGGCCTTTAATGTGTCAATATCATAGTTGAGCTTGTAGCCGCCCTGGGCCGATGTGTCCTGTGTATAGTTGGCATTTCCGTCACTGTCATACTGTGCGATGAAGTACAGTGATCCCGGACTTCCAAGATCCTCGAGTACCTTGTTAGGGTCGTCAACACCCGGAATCTCTACAGTGATACGGTCATCCCCGCTCTTGTATACAGAGTACTCTGTTGTGTAGCTCTCTGCACGCTCCTCGAGCTTTGCGATAGTATCATTTACATCCTTGTCTGAAGGATTCTTGTCCTTGATATGGTAGGTGATTGAAACACCACCTGAGAGGTCGAGACCAAGCTTGATATTCTGATAATCCTTATCCTTGGTGCTCTCACCATTAGCAGTTGCCTCCTGCTTTTGCTTTGTGTCGGTGATTACTGCAGTGGAATACCAGCCCAGCAAGCCGATACAAATGACTGCCACAAGGATAATCACCCAACTCTTTCCTTTTTTCATTTTCTTATACCTTCCTGTCATTTTGCTACCATCCATATAGGTATACAGATGGCAAATATATTCGCACACGGGTCACAAATACCGCTATCCGTTTCCCGTGACAAATTCAAATTATTGTGCATCATCTGCCATATCAGCCTCTGCTGCCTTAATCATGATAGCGCACTCTATACGCTTCTTCTGCAGCTCGCAGCCTAAATCATAGGCATCAGTGATTGTGCCGTGGAAGTTGTATGAGTTGGCGGCACAGCCACCGCTGCAATAGAATCTGGCAAAACAGTTGCGACATTTTTCCTTGGCATAAACATTACAGCACTTAAACTCATCCTGGATGTCAGTGGCCTTGATGCCATCCCAGACATTACCCATAAGGAAGTCCTCATTGCCCACAAACTGGTGGCATGGATATAAATCTCCCCATGGAGTCACTGCCAGGTACTCAGTTCCTGAGCCACAACCGGAAAGACGCTTATATACACAAGGTCCTCCCTCTAAATCTATCATAAAATGGAAGAAATTGAAGCCGTTTCCTGCCTTGTTTCTCTTTACCATCTCTGCTGCAAGTCTGTCGTACTCATCAAAGAGCACAGGTAAATCAGATTCCTTAAGTGCATACTCATCTGTAGGCTGTGCCACCACAGGCTCAACCGAAATCTGCTTAAAGCCTAAATCAGCCAGATGAAGCACATCATTTGAAAAATCAGTATTGAAATGTGTGTATGTACCTCTCACATAGTACTTGTCCTGATGTCTGCTCTCCGCAAACTTCTGGAATTTCGGAACAATAAGGTCATAACTGCCGGCACCCTTTCTGAAAGGTCTCATGCGGTCATGAACCTCCTTGCGTCCGTCGATACTAAGAACTACATTGTCCATCTCTTTGTTGGCGAACTCCATAATCTCGTCATTTAAGAGCACACCGTTTGTAGTGAGTGTGAACCTGAAATGCTTGTCATGAAGCTTCTCCTGCTCTCTTCCATATGCCACAAGCTGCTTCACCACATCCCAGTTCATAAGAGGCTCTCCTCCAAAGAAGTCTACCTCTAAGTTTCTCCTGCTGCCTGAATTGGCAATCAGGAAATCAAGTGCCTGTTTTCCTGTCTCGTAGCTCATGAGAGCTCGTCTGCCGTGATACTCGCCCTCCTCTGCAAAACAATATCTGCAGGCAAGGTTGCAGTCGTGCGCGATGTGAAGGCAAAGTGCCTTTACAACTGTCTGGCGCTTCTTGAAATCTATGATACGCTCTTTGTATGTATCTTCTGTGAAGAGCTCTTCATTATCCTTAAGCTCATTTACTTCCTGTATTGCTTCTTCTATCTCCGTCTGTGGATACCTGTCCACAAGCTTTTCAATAATCTCCTTAGCTGAGTTGTCCTCAAACAGCTCAATAACGTCATATGTGACATCATCCACCACATGGATTGCGCCACTGTTGACATCTAAGACAATATTATAGCCGTTGTTCTTGTACTGATGAACCACTACAATATTCCTCTCTTTCTATACACATTTTAAAATTACACTGCGAAAAGAGTGTGCACCTATCAGCGCACACTCTTTAAATCCGCTTCACCTATGACTATTTGTACTGCTCACAAGTCTGGTTTCCAACTGTACAAGATGTCTTGCAAGCTGACTGGCATGATGTCTGGCACTCGCCACATCCGCCCTTTTTAACAGTGTTCTGTAATTTTCTTGTATTTAATGTCTTTACGTGTTTCATTTTTATCTCCTTTTCATTTAACGATGTCTCATTGACACATCATATTTGCTTTCAACATTATATCACAGCATTATCAATATGAAAAGTCCTTTTTTAGCGAAAAACAAGCGCTGAAAACATTACCAGAAGGAGTATTATCAAAAGCTCGAATATATTTTTTGATTCACCTATATCTATGACCACTGTTGCTATCACATACGTTATCCAGTATGCTACGACCGTCACCCTGATAAAACGTCTGCGGTGAAAGCAGCATTTGAGCAAAAATCCGCACACAAACCCCACCACTATATTGACCGCCATGGCAAGTGCAAACTTTATCCACTCCGCCATGTCGACAAAGCACTGTACTATAGAAAGTATGATAAGGCACAAAAGCGCCGTAAGATGCATAATACATATTGTTATCACAGGACCTTTGATTTTTCTCCACATAAAAACGCCCTCCACACATCATATATATGTGCAAAGGGCGGTAATTATTCATGTATGAAATTCATTCGTGATTACAGCTCACAGTTATTAACTGTTCTAGGGAATGGGATAACGTCACGGATATTGCCCATGCCGGTAAGATACATTACGCATCTCTCAAAGCCCAGTCCAAAGCCTGCGTGTCTTGCAGAGCCGTATTTTCTTAAGTCAAGGTAGAACTTGTAGTCATCCTCTGAAAGTCCAAGCTCATTTATTCTGGCAAGAAGCTTATCGTAGTCATCCTCTCTCTGGCTTCCACCGATGATTTCTCCGATTCCCGGTACAAGACAGTCAACTGCTGCAACGGTCTTTCCGTCGTCATTCAGCTTCATGTAGAAGGCCTTTATCTCCTTCGGATAATCTGTGACAAATACAGGGCGCTTGTAAATCTGCTCTGTAAGGTATCTCTCATGCTCTGTCTGTAAATCACAGCCCCATGATACCTTGTAATCAAACTTGTCATTGTGCTTTGAAAGGATGTCGATAGCCTCTGTGTATGTCACACGGGCAAAATCATTTTCAACAACATTTCTTAATCTGTCAAGGAGTCCCTTGTCCACGAAATTGTTGAAAAATGCCATCTCCTCAGGTGCATTTTCAAGCACATAGCTGATAACATACTTGAGCATGCTCTCTGCAAGCATCATATCATCCTCAAGGTCTGCAAAAGCAATCTCAGGCTCAATCATCCAGAACTCTGCCGCATGACGTGTGGTGTTTGAATTCTCCGCACGGAAGGTAGGTCCGAAGGTGTAGATATTCTTGAATGCCATAGCATATGTCTCGCCGTTTAACTGTCCTGAAACAGTAAGGTTGGTAGGCTTATTAAAGAAATCCTTTGAGAAATCCACCTTTCCTTCCTCTGTCATAGGGAGATTGTTCAAATCAAGTGTGGTCACCTGGAACATCTCTCCTGCACCCTCACAGTCACTTCCTGTGATAAGCGGTGTGTGCACGTACACAAAATCCCTCTCCTGGAAGAATTTGTGAATAGCATATGCGCAGAGTGAGCGCACCCTGAAAACTGCCTCAAAAGTATTTGTACGAGGTCTTAAGTGTGAGATTGTACGAAGATACTCAAATGTATGTCTCTTCTTCTGCAGAGGATAATCCGGTGTGGATGCCCCCTCAACAGTCACCTCTGCGGCTTGAATCTCAAATGGCTGCTTTGCATCCGGAGTAAGCACAAGTGTACCTCTTACGATAATTGCAGCTCCGACATTGATCTTGCCAACCTCATCATAGTTGTCTAAGCCATTTCCGTATACAACCTGGATTGGCTCAAAAAATGTACCATCGTTTACCACGATAAATCCAAAATTCTTTGAATTACGATTGCTTCTGACCCATCCTCCGATAGTCACCTCTTTGTCAGCGAATTTGTCCTTGTTGCGGAAAATCTCGCGTATGTTTGTAAGTTCCATTATCTAATCCTCCATTTAAGCTGCCTGCGCATCACCACAGACAGCATATTTATCGTTATTATTCGGCATCCGCGCTGCCACTTGAAGTATCCGGCGCTGCACTGCCATCCTCAAATGTCACATTTGCTTTCTCTGTGACTGTATCAATAGCCTTGTTTACAAGGTACTGGTTCTTAAGGTATGTCTTTCCCTCATCCTTGTGTCCGCTTCCAAAATACTTGTATACCTCAGAAGCCTTGCTGAACTGGCCATTGCTGGCTGATACGATGTAATCCACATAGCTGTTGAAGGCATCATCATCCATCTTGATATTTTCCTTCTCAGCGATAAGCCCAAAGATGAACTCTGTCTTTATCTGGTCTGTCAGATTCTCCTTCCACTTCTCTGTGGCCTGATCCACTGTCATGTTGTAGTTGGACTTTAAATATTTCTTAAGTGTCTGTCCATCCTTGACATTTTCCTTGGTAAATGAAGCAATATACTCATTGAGTCTGGCCTGTAGATACTCATCAGGAATCTCAACTGTGCTGTTGTCAATCATGTAGCTCTTTATCTTGTCCACCTCAGCGCTGTAGAGCTGCTGCTTCAAATCTTTCTCAATCTGTGTGGTAAGCTGGGCATTTGTTGTCACTCCGGCCTTTCCAAACACTGTGTTGACCTGCTCGTCTGTCATATCAGCAAGTGCAACAGGATCTGCTGAGTAAATACCCTTTACTGTATACTCAAATGTAACTGTCTGTCCGTTTAGGTCATCGTTGCCATAATCCTCAGGGAAAGTCACGTCACCCTTAACCTTGTCACCCACCTTGGCTCCGATTATAGGCTTTGTAAATCCATCAATAAAGGATGAACCGCCGACCTGGCTGTTGTTTGTCACATCAAGCATCACATCTGTAGCTGAGCCACCATCAAATGCTTTGCCATCCTTATATCCTGTGTAATCAACCTTGACATAATCGCCATCTGCAACTGTATCACGATCTGTAACCTGCTTGTACGCATCTGCACCATATGACTGAAGCACATTGGTCAGATATGTCTGCTTTGCTGTATCGTTTATCTCATAATCGTTTGAGACAGTAATTGCAACACCTGAATAGTCTGCAAGCTTTGTAACCTGCTTTGCGTAGTCTATGTCAAACTGTCCGCTTCGCATCGTCTCGCTGCCGGCCTCGGTGCCAGACTCTGTTGCGCTCTTTGAGCCACCCTTTTTGCTCTTGCCGCTTATCACAGCAACAAGCGCAATAATTACCACGATAAGTGCAATCACAATCACTGCTATGACTGCCTTCTTACATGTATTCTTCTTCTCACTCATTGGAATCCTCCTAAAATCTGTAAGTCATGTTATTTATAAGTACAATGCCCTGCCACGGCAAAAACGCATCCGCAAAACACTATACCTGTCTACAATATCACATATCAGGTTAAATTACAACGAGTGAAATTTTCTTTATCTTTGCAAACACCGGAGGAGTATGCATTCTAAGCCCTACTGTCACCCTGGCATTCTTTTGCAGCCTTACCGGCTTAAGCAGATGTGTCACAAACCTGATATCATCGGGGAAAATGTCGCTTGTATATGTATGAACGCCGCTTTCATCCTCCACATCCATAAACAGCTCGACCTCGACACCTGTTGTATTGGTTCCTCTATAGTCAACCGCTGCTATATACTCACCGGTATATTCAATATCCACCGTCTGGCTTATCGAATAGTCAAAATTGGCATCTGAAGAGATAAACACTCCATCCTTACCCAGTGTATACTGTCCTTCTTCGAGGCTTGTCTCAATCTGCCAATTATTAAATCCATCCTTGAATTCAGGATTTGAGATTAGATTTCCATGAATCATAAGAAGCTTCATGAAATCCTCCACCTCCGGTGTTTCTTCATACTCATAAAGTGATTCAATATACTTGTCAAGCTCTTTAATCGGCGGATTTTTCGGATCAAAGTCCCTGATTGCATCCCAGCCCGGCAAAGCCCTGCCATGCTCGTCAAACATACCCATATTCTCAAACCAGGTTCCCATGCCTTTACCAGGCACACCGACAGGCTCCCAGTAGTATACACCTGTCTTTCCGGTATCCTTTGACACCTCTGCTGCTATCTGCATGATTATTTCAAGAGACTTCTTCTGCTCTGCGCTGCCTGCATCAAGGCCTGCAGTCTCCATAAGTTCCTTCGAGATATGATCTCCCTTGCAATGCCTCCACGGATGAGCTGTCTCCACAATATAAACCGGCAGATTATATAATTTTATGAGCCTGCTCATAGTATCCTTCAAATCCATGAAGGTACCATGCCAGAACGAATAAAAGGAAAGGCCAATCGCGTCAATCGGCAGCATGCCCGCATTAAACATAGAATCAAACCAAGGCATAATACAGTTATATCTGCCTCCCTGATCCAGATGAATCATGACCTTTGTCTCCGGGAGCAGCTCCCTGACAGCTCTGATTCCCTCATTTACAAGCGCAGCCAGCTGCCTGTACTGTGGCACTGCACCATCCGGAAACAGCATACCACTCCTTATTTCATTGCCAATCTGAACCATATCCGGCGCACAATCCATGATTTTTAATCTGTATAACACATCATATGTGTACTTGTGCACTGCCTCCTTCAGCTCATCAAAGCTTAAATTCTTCCACGCATCAGGCTTATTCTGCTGTCCCGGATCTGCCCAGTAATCTGAATAATGAAAATCAAGCAGAAAATGCATTTTGTATTTTTTAATGATATGAGCCATCTCGAGAACATATGTAAGACTGCAATACCCCTTAGACTCCGGCACCTTATCAGGCTCATTCCATATGCGCAGACGGACTGAATTTACATTATTCAGCTTTAAAAAATCAAATACCCTGCACACATGACCTTCCCTGTCCATTATTTGTATATTATTGTCAACCATCATAGGAACGGATGAAATATCCACTCCCTTTAAGAAATTGCTATCCTTTTTCTGCTTGCGCTGCTGCTTAAGCTGATACATCTTTGTGTCAGCACTTACTAGATAATCGTCAAAGCTCTTACCACTGCCCGGCCTCGTATATATGATGCCGTGACTGATAAACAGGCTGTGCTGCTCCATGATATCATACACGCGCTTTATATACTTCTCAGCAGTGTCATGTCTGTCCCCAGGGATAAACACGATAAATTCATCTCCACCGAATCTATATACCATACTTCCCTCAGGCTTTTGCTCATCAAGCACCCTCGCCACAGTCTTTAAAAGCTCGTCACCGTACTGGTGTCCGTATGTATCATTTATGTCCTTGAAATCATCCACATCGAGAAATACTATGGTGCAGCCGACATTTTGAGCTTCAAGCTCAGCAAACATAGGAATGACCATCTCATTGCATGCCACACGATTGTACAGGCCTGTGAGCGCATCATGGTTGTAGAGATTCTTAAGCTCATTATTTGTATTCTCAAGTACCTTTTGCTTAAAAAGATTCTCAAGCCTCTTGAGCAGGGCAGACTGTATATCAAACTGCTCAGGATGGTCGTACAAAAACTCAGGATTCCTGAGTATTACATAGCCCACTATCTCGTCCCTGAAATGCAGCGAGCAATACATATAGCAGGTGTTTTTATCTACACTCTGCATGTACTGCATAAGGTCATTTACACTCTTAAACTCAAGCTTTCCATTGTCCTTGTCATCCGCATAGAGTACAACCTCGTCGTCAATATCATAGCCATGCTTCCTAAAGTGTGCATTGTTCCTTGCAGCTGCCAGATCAGAAACACCGACCACATACACTCCGTCACACTTCATGCTCTGTATATAGTCAGAGTATCTCTCAAACAAATCATAGTATTCATTGCACTCCTCGAGCTCTTTCTGGAGGATCATTACTGCATCCTCCTCCTGCTCTCTTGCAACGGAGCCTTTGATAATATTCTTTATGTAATTACGATAATCCACTCTGCCGGTATTAGGGCATCCGCAGCTCTCAGCCGGGATAAACTCAGAATCAAGGTATTTATCAGAAGCATCGCCCGTGCCATTCCAAAGCGCCTTAAATATCTCAAGAGCATTTCTGCCTATATTGCCCCTGTTGTTATCCACTGTTGTAATCTGTGGGTTAAAATACGCAGCCTTATCCAGATTGTCAAAGCCTGTGACCTTAAAATCCTGTGGTACCTTGTATCCAAGAACCTCTGCTGTCGCACACAGTCCTGCTGCTATATTGTCATTTGCACATAAAAAGACACCCGGTAACGGCTTTTTGCTCTCGTGCCAATCACTCATATACCTGACGCCTGTCTGATAATCAAAATCACCAAACATGTACATATCAGCTGTAAGTGGTATGCCATAATCACTTAAAGCCTCCTTGAAGGCCTCAAAACGCATTCTGTTCTCATAATGATACGGCGGACCACCTGCAAACACAAAGCTTTTGCAGCCATGCGCATAGTACATATGATCCATTACCTTGCGAAACAGCCTCTTATTATCGTTGCCTACATAGTAAAACCCATCAACCTTATACCCGATACTCACTACCGGCACATTTACCGACTGAAGCTTTCTGACCATATACTGTATCTCATCCAGGTTGGTCGTATTGGTGCAGTCAAATACCACTCCGTCGAAGCTGTTTAAATCAGGCAAATCGTTCAGCGCATACTCGCCTTTGTTAAACTTTGAATCCTGACTCCAGGTTCCGTTGGTGTTGTAAAAATACAGGCACACATCCAGTCCCAGCTCTTTAGAGCCTTCCATGATACCCTCAACCCACGAATATATTACATATCTTCTCCAGCCATCAGCCAGAAGAGCAATTTTCTTCATTAATAAATACCCCTTTGCGTCTTCTAAAGAGTTTTTCCAAGATATAGTTCTATTATACTATGGTTTTACCTATTCTTGCAATAAAGATTGATTTTTTTTAGCATATTTGATAGAATTAATTTAAATAAGCAAATTTTTAGGAGGGATACGTTTTGAATCCAGCATTAATCGTACTTATTGTTATCGCAGTAGTGCTTGTGGTAGCATTTATAGTATTAACAATCCTCGGTAAAAAAGCACAAAAAAGAAAGGAAGAGCAGGACGAACAGATAGCTGCTGCATCACAGACAGTCAATATGCTAATCATTGACAAAAAGCGTATGAAGCTAAAGGATGCCGGTCTCCCACAGCAGATTATTGAGCAGACACCAAAGCTTATGCGCCGCTCAAAGCTTCCTGTAGTCAAGGCCAAGGTCGGACCAAGAGTCATGTCTCTTATCGCAGACGAGCAGATCTTTGATGAGATTCCTTTAAAGAAAGAGGTTAAGGCTTCTGTCAGCGGTATCTACATCACAGCTGTCCGCGGTATCAGAGGACCTCTTGAGAAGCCTAAGAAGAAGAAAGGCTTCCGTGCAAGAATGGCAGAAAACTACAGCAAGGCCAATGAACAGCTCAAGGCTGAGGAGGCTGCAAAGGCTGAAAGAAAAGCTGCTAAAGAGGCTGCCAAAAAGGCTAAGCAGAAATAATATCATGATTTAATTTTCATGTACATAAACAGAGCATGTGGGATGGCTTTCATCCTCACATGCTCTGTTTTTTATATGCTTTATATATTTTTTACCCCATAGACTTGGCAGACTTTTATGCAATTTTGACTGCTGCGCCTTTTTTCTTCACAGCTATATTGATGTGACAGTCGCCTACAAATTCATAGTTGACATCAAGTGCATACTTTACCTCTGCCCTTATCTCGTCCTCAGTCTCCTTTACCTCTATGCTTGTGGCATCAATACCTATCTGGATACTTCCAAACGGTGTATAATAATATGTCAGGTTTTTCTTTCCCTTCTCAAATATCATATGTACACTCATAGGTCCCTTGCGGGTGAACTCAAGATAATTGTCATTGAATTTAAGCATATTTTTGAGTGTCTGGGTCTCACCCTCCATTATCTCCTCAAAAAGCACATAGTGTTTGTTATTTCTTATATAATACTCTCCCGGGGCAATCACCTCTACAGCATCCGACTGCTGATCCGGTGCGAGCTGCAGGCCCTTTAATGATACTACTACATCCTTTGTCATTTCTTTCTCCTTATCCTCTTGCATATCTAAATTAATTCACGCTTAAATAATTTCTCATCACATATTTTCTTTTAATATATTTTTTCAGCATGAATATACTAACTGTTTTATCTGAAAATATCAAGGATTTTTAGTTTTATTTCATATTTTCCACTGTCAAATATGCTCTCATACTCGTCCGGAGTGAGTACCTCCTTAAGATTTTCCTTTGCTTCGTCCTCCACCACCTCGTACACACTGCCCCTAAAGCACATGTTTGGATACAGCACGCACCACCAGTTATGACCGGCTCCATCGCCCAGTGTTATTTCTGTCTCTTATACACATCTCCGAGCCCACGAGACTCCTGAGCATCTCGT
>ERZ1026943.1078-NODE-1078-length-11744-cov-6.123620_pt1 | contig 11744 bp, 9 predicted proteins | sample MGYA00519461_ERZ1026943 | MGnify/ENA primary metagenome ERZ1026943 (study PRJEB26926, sample SAMN06164617) | human gut metagenome | biome: ENVO:00009003; feature: ENVO:2100002; material: ENVO:00002003 | host: Homo sapiens | place: USA | collected 2012 ...
GGCACGGACAATGCGGCCGTGACGTTCACGGATGAAGCCGACATTGCCGCCTATGCACTGCCCGCCGTGCAGGCGCTGCAGCGTGCCGGCGTCATCAACGGCATGCCCGACGGCAGCTTCTGCCCGCGCGGCAGCGCGACCCGCGAGCAAGCGTGCGCCATGCTCTGCCGGCTCTGAAGGACAAAACAAGACAACAAAAGGACGCATCCGAATGGATGCGTCCTTCCGCTTGGATAACAGGAAGAGAAAGCAAAATCAGAAAGAGAAAGCAAAAAGCGATGTCGGATCAGGGGTGCGGCTTGCCCTCGCGGTAGTTTTTCATGACGTCGCGGAACAGCTCGCCGCTGGTCGGCGGCGTCCAGATGATGGCGTTGGCGCCGGCGCGGATGGTGGCGCGGATGCTCTCGTCATCCGCTCCGCCGGTCGCAAGGATGGGGTAGTCCGGGAAACGCTCGCGGATCTCGGCCACGATCTCCGGCGTCTGCGCGCCGGCGGCTACGTTCAGGATCGCGGCGCCGTCCTCGATGCGGTGGCGGTAGTTCGTGTCGGCATTGGCCACCGTGACCACGACCGGCACGTCGACGCTGCTGCGGATGCGGTTGAGGATGCGGCCCGGCGTCGGCGCGTTGACGACGACCCCGGTCGCGCCCTGCATCTCGGCGTACATGGCGAGGTTCACGACGCGCTTGCCCGTCGTCAGCCCGCCGCCGACACCGACGAACACCGGCAGGTCGCTCGCCATGAGCAGCGCCTGCGTGATGACCGGCTGCGGCGTGAACGGATAGACCGCAAACACCGCGTCGGCGTTGACATTGCGGATGATTGCCAGGTCGGTCGAGAACACCAGCGACTTAATGCGCTTGCCGAACACCATGATGCCGCTGCACTCGTCGATCACGCTCGGTACGCGCAGCGCAAACTGGCGCAGCGTGCCGTCGATCGGCGCAGGCATCTGCGGGGCGACGTGCACGTCGCCCGGCGTCGTCACCTGGCGGTCCGCGGCGGAGGTCGCATCGTCGCCCACACAGCCGAGCTGCAGCGGTTCATTGTCCGCTGCGGGGTACGTCAGGACCTCCGGGTCCTCGGTCATATCAAAAATGAGATCACGATCTTTGCTCATAGCGATACCTCCTTGTCGTTTTTGGGGGAGTATGTCTTGACTTTTGCGGCCGGTTGTGCTTTACTGAGGGGCAGAAAAGCTTGATTCGGCCTGTAGTAAGAAACCAAAGTTTCGTTTTTGATTAACGTAACTTTGGTATAAACCATTTCTACGGGTTTGTCAAGCCTTTTTTCGAAAAAAGTTTGAAAAAATTTGCTTTACGGAATGGGAGGTCATTTTCATGGGCAAAGACAACGACGAGGCCGCCGGCGGTTTCGGCAGCGTGTTCCGTGACCGGCTGACCTATCTGATGAACGGCAACAACGTGTACGGCAAGCCCGTCAACACGCAGGAGCTGGCCGATGAGATCGCCATCAGCCGCCCAGCCGTGCGCAAGTATCTCAAGCCGAACGACCGGCGCGAGGTCACGGTGCCGTCGGCACTGGTCGTGAGCCGCATCGCGCGGTATTTCCGCACGACGCCGAACTTCCTGCTCGGCTTTGACGAGGCGGCCGACGACGCCGATGCGCAGCGCGCCGGCGAGAGCGACGTCTACAGCTCCCTCGGCCTGAGCCAGGAGGCCATCGACGGCCTGCACCGCCTGCATGCACAGGCGGTCACAGACCCGAAGGCCGCCGACCTGCAGCGCCTGCTCGACAAGCTCATCTGCAGCTATGCACACGAGGCGGACAAGCTGCTGTGATCCGACACGACAGACACCCTCGGACGGAGTTTTTTCTCCGTCCGGGGGTGTCTGCATACTATATTCTCTAAAAATATATGAACAAACGGCCGCGCAGGTTGACCTGACCGGGAAAAAAGCGTATGATGGAGTGTAACTATCCAGAGAGAAAAAGAGGAAAAACTATGCAACCGATATCGTCGCAGGAAGCGGCCCGTCCGCGCTGGCTGCCCGGTGTGCTTGTCGGCCTGTGCGCGGCGCAGCCGCTGCTGGACGTGCTGTCATTCTGGACGCAGGATCTGGCCTGGGGCAGCAAGCTGACGCTGTCGCTGCGCCTGCTGATCTTTCTCGGCGTCATGCTCACGGGCTTCGTGCTCTCGGAACGCCGGCGCTTTTACTGGATCGCCGCTGCCGTGTGCGCCGCACTCTATGCGGGGCACGTGCTGGCGTGCCTGCGCGCCAACGCTCCATTCACGACCGCGAACCTGATCTCCGACGCGACCAACTTCATCCGCTTCGCGCAGCTGCCGCTGTTTACGATCGCTTTTATCACATTCCTGCGCTTCTGCCGGCAAGGCTTTGCCAGCCTGGAGCGCGGGATCACCATCGCCTTCTGGATCATCGCCACTGTCGCGCTGCTCAGCGCACTGACCGGCACAAATCCCTATACGTATCCGGACAAGCGCATCGGCCTGTGCGGGTGGTTTTACTTTGCCAACAGCCAGAGCGCGATTTTGTCGATGCTCGTGCCGCTCGCGCTGTGTCCGGCACTGCGCAGCGGGCAGATCCGGCGCTGGCTGCCCATCGCCGTCGTCGGCTTCGCGGAACTATTCTGCTTTGCGACACGTCTGGCCTATATGTCCCTGTTCGTGACGGCGATCGGCATGGTCATCACGCTTGCGCTCACAAAGCGCGGCAGCGCAAAGGTCTGCGCCGTGCTGCTGCTGTGTGCCGCCGTCTGTGCGGCAGGCTACACCGTGTCCCCCATGCACCGCAACCAGCAGGCCGTTGCGGCCAACGCCGTGCGCAAGCAGGAGAACATCGACCGGCTGGTCGCGCAGGGCAAGGCGGAATTCGGCGATCAGGGGTATGCCTACCTCACCTATGCCTATGACGAATACCTCGGCGGGACCGTCGAGCGCTATGGGCTCGAGGCCACGGCGGAAATGTACGGATACTCCACCAAGGCCGCCGTCATCACGAATGTCCGCACGATCAAGATCAACTACTGCCGCCTGATGCTGAACACTGAACCATTTACCAGCCGCCTGTTCGGCCTGAGCTACGACGAGATGACCTACCATGGGTGCTGCTATGACGTGGAAAATGACTTCCACGGCATCGCGTATCTGTACGGCTGGGCAGGGCTTGCGTGCCTGTTGGCTTTTCTGGGGTATTTCCTGGTCATCATCGTGTGCGCGCTCATCCGCAATGCCAGGCGTTACTTCACGGTCGAGGCCGGCGCCTGCGGCGTTGCGCTGTGCACCGCCCTCGCCCACATTTATAACACCTCCGGCGTACTGCGCCGCCCAAATGCATCTTTTTATCTCTGCCTGATTCTGGCATCCATCTGGTACCTGATCTATATCAAAGACTATGACAACACAAAGGAGAACTGATATGTCCGAAGAAAAACACACCCTGCGCGAGCGTCTTACGCCGATGCTGCCCGCTTTCCTGCTCGTGATCATGATCCTCCAGCCGCTGATGGACATGCTGTCTTACTGGATGGATCATTTTGAAATGTCCAACACGCTCACGCTTTTGCTTCGCTTCGTCGTTTTTGCAGCCGTGTGCCTGCTCGGTTTTCTTGCTTCCTCGCGCAAGAAAGCCTATGGCATCGCTGTCATCGCCTGCGGTCTGTTGCTCATCGGACACTGCATTGCCTGCTTCATCGTCGGCTATGAGCGCATCGTCTACGATTTGACCAACTTTGTGCGTGTCGTGCAGATGCCGCTGTTTGTGCTGTGCTTCATCTCGTTTCTGCGCGCAAACAAAAAGTGCTACGCGGCGCTGGAAACCGGCATGATCGTCAACTTCTGGGTCATTACGGCCAGCGTTGTCATCAGTGTGCTCACGCACACCGACTCGCCGACATACCCGTTTACCAACGTCGGTATCCTCGGCTGGTTCACATTCGGCAACTCGCAGAGCGCCATCATGAGCATTCTCTCGCCGATCGTGCTGCTGTTCTGCTACCGGAAAAAGAACTTCCCGCTGTTTCTTGTCACGGCCATCGCCGCGTTTGCGCAGCTCTACTTTATGGGCACCCGCCTGGCTTTCCTCGCCATTGCTGTGACGGCGCTCGGCATACCGAGCGTACTGCTGCTGACGAAAAATGCCCGTACCTCCAAGCGCTACATCGCCGTGGTGCTGCTGGCGCTTGTCGTCTGCTGTGCTTTCTACAAACAGTCGCCCATGTATATCAACCAGAACCGCTACAATGAGGCCATGAGCTACAAGCAGAACGACGCCGAGCGCATGATCAAGCGCGCCGAGGGCAACAAAGACGGCACTTCCACCGTCACGCCCGAGGAGCGCTACCACGCCCTGTGCACGATCTATAACTTCTACTCCCCGAACATGTGCCAGCGCTTCGGCACGGCGCGCGTCATGTCCGCCTACGGCTATTCCGATCAGGTCACGGACATCACAGCGACCCGTCACCGCAAGATCGTCTTCTGTGAGATGCTGCTCGACGAGCAGCCGTTCACTTCCCGCCTGTTCGGCATGGAGCTCGGCCGCATGGCCTTTGACGGCGAGATTTATGACGTGGAGAACGATTTCCACGGCATCTGTTTCCTCTACGGCTGGGTCGGCCTGGCCATGATGGTCGCCTTCATCGGCTATTTCCTGTACCTGATCGTCAAGTGCCTGATCAAAGATTTCCGCAAATACTTCACGGTGGAGGCCGGCGCCTTCGGCATCGCGCTGTGCCTGTGTCTGGTGTACGCCTACTTCACTGCCGGCGTGCTGCGGCGGCCGAACGCCTCAATCTACATGTCGGTGCTGCTGGCCGCGGTCTATTACCTGACGCAGATGCGCAGCGAGCAGCCGGACGCGCTGCCGGACGGAGAGGAGAAACGCGCATGATTTTCAGTGTTGTCATCCCGGTCTACAACGTCAAGGACTACCTGCCCAAGTGCATCGACTCCGTGCTGGCGCAGGATTTTGAAGACTACGAGGTCATCCTCATCGACGACGGCTCGACCGACGGCGAGAGCGGCGCGATCTGCGACCGCTATGCCGCGGCGCACCCGGAGCGCATCCGCGCCATCCACAAGCCGAACGGCGGTGTGGGCGAGGCGCGCAACGTCGGCATTGAGGCGGCGCAGGGCGAGTACCTGATCTTCATCGACAGTGACGACTACATCGCCCCCGACATGTTCCGCGTTCTTGCCGACGCCGTCGCCCGCTTCGGCAGCGACATCATTGGCTTCGGCGCGGCGCTGGAAGCAAACGGCGTCGTGGTCAAGGAGCTTGTGGATCCCCTGCCGGCCGACCGCACCTTTACGCTTGCCGACACGCCCGAGCTGATGCAGACCATGCCCTCCCCCTGGAGCCGCATCTGGCGGCGCAGCCTGTTTCTGGATTCCGGTGTGCGCTACCCGGCGCGCATCTGGTACGAGGATCTGTGCACGTCCGTGAAGCTGCTGGCATTGGCCAAAAGCGCCGCCTTCGTGCCGGACATCCTGTATTACTACGTTGACCGCACCAACTCCATCACGCGCAACACGAACACGGCACGCAATGCCGAGCTGTTCACAGCCTTTGACAACCTCCTCGACTGGTACCGCGAAAACGGCCTGTTCGAGCGCTACTACAACGAGCTGTCGCGCCTGGCGGTAGATCACGTGCTGCTCGCGGCCTCGGTGCGCGTGCTGCGCGTGGACCCGGAGAGCGAACTGCTCGGCCGCTTTCAGGACTATGTGCAGGCGCAGTTCCCGGACTATCTCGACAATCCCCTGCTTGCGCAGCTCTCCCGCAGCCACAAGCTGATCCTGCGCCTGCTGCGGCAGCGCAAATACCGCACCGTGCGGGCACTTTTTGCCGCCAAGGACAAACTCGGCTGATCGCCCGGACTGGAGGAAGCTATGAAATTCAGTGTCATCATCCCGGTCTACAACAGCTGGGAATACCTGCGCGAAGGCGTGGACTCCGTGCTGGGGCAGACCGGCGCGGACTTTGAGATCCTGCTCGTGGACGACGGCTCGACCGACGGCGAGAGCGGCGCGCTATGCGACACGCTCGCGCGCGAACATCCGGACTGCATTCGCGTGCTGCACAAGCCCAACGGCGGCGCAGGCGACGCGCGCAACGTGGCGCTCCCGCTCGCGCAGGGTGACTATGTGCTCTTTCTCGACAGTGACGACACCTACACACCGGACGCCTTCGCCGTATTGCGCGCAGCACTGGACGAGACGCAGGCCGACGTGTGCTATTTCGGTCTGCGCATGACCGGCGACAACGACGGCGCGGTGTTCACCGACGACCTGCCGCTGCATACGCCGCTGACGCTTCAGGAGACCCCCGCCCTGCTGCTCAACCGCCCGTCGGCCTGCATCGCGGCCTGGCGGCGCACCCTGTTCACGGACACGGGCATCCGCTTTCGCGCCCGCGGCTGGGGCGAGGATCTGTGCATGACGCGCAAGATGCTCACGGCGGCGCAGTCCGTCGTGATCCTGCCGGACGTGCTTTACCTCTACCGGCAGCACGAGGGCTCCGTGACCAAGCGCGCGCTCGACGCCAACGCCGAAATCATGGACGCGATCGACGACGTGCTGACGTGGTATCAGGCACGCGGCCTGTTCGAGCAGTATGAAAACGAGCTCGGCAAGCTCTGCGTGGACAATGTGCTCTACGATGCGTCCGTGCGCATTCTCAAGGCGCAGAGCGCGCACCCACTGCTGCCGCAGCTGCTGGACTTTACCGCCGCGCGCTTCCCCGACTACCGGCACAACCCCTATCTGAAAGGCTATCCGGCGCGCAAGAAGCTGGTGCTGTCCCTGCTCGGGAAGAAGCAGTACCGGGCGGTGCACCTGCTGTTCGCCGCCGCCGGACACTGACACTATGAAGCATCACAATCAACTGCGTTCCGGCTCTCTGCTCACGTATGTGCAGATGACGCTCAACATCATCGTCTCGGTCGCCTACACGCCGTTCATGCTGCGCATCCTCGGCAAGAGCGAGTACGGCCTGTACTCCACCGTCGCCTCGACGATCGCCATTTTGTCGGTGCTCAGTCTCGGCTTCGGCGGCAGCTACGTGCGCTATTACATCCTCTACCGCAAGGAAAAGGCGGACGATAAGATTGCGCGGCTCAACGGCCTGTTCCTGATCGTGTTTTCCGTCATCGGGCTCGTTGCGCTCGCGTGCGGCCTGTACCTGACGTTCCATCTGGAGATGGTGTTCAAGACCGGCCTGACGGACGCCGAGTACCACACGGCGCGCATCCTCATGCTGCTGCTGACGGCGAACCTCGCCGTGAGCTTCCCGATGAGCGTGTTCAGCAACATCATCAGCGCGCAGGAGCAGTTCGTGTTCCTGAAGGCGACGGAGATCCTGCGCACGGTCGTGTCCCCGCTCGTGACGCTGCCGGTGCTGCTGGCGGGCTACGGCTCGATCGGCATGGTCGTCGTCACGGTGACGATCTCCGTGTTCGTGGACGTGCTGCGGCTGATCTACTGCTTCGGCAAGCTGCACATTTGGGTCTCGTTCCGGAACTTTGACGGCGCCGTGCTCAAGGACATTGCTGTGTTCTCTGGCTTCATCGCCATCAACATGGTCGTCGACCAGGTCAACAACAACCTCGACAAGCTCATCATCACGCGCTACTGCGGCACGGCCGCCACGGCGGTCTACGCCGTCGGCCAGCAGCTGCACACGTACTTCATCTCGTTTTCGACGGCGGTGTCGTCCGTGTTCACACCGCGCATCCATCAGCTCGTGCAGGACAACAAGGACGACAAAGCGCGCCTGCGCACCGTGCTCACGGAGCTGTTCGTGCGCGTGGGGCGCATCCAGTTTCTAATCCTGTCGCTCGTGTGCACGGGCATCATCTTCTTCGGCAAGCCGTTTATCTATTTCTGGGCCGGACCGGGCTATGACGATGCGTATATCATTGTGCTGCTGCTCATCATCCCCGGCATGGTGCCGCTGACGCAAAACCTCGGCATCGAGATGCAGCGCGCGCAGAATCTGCACAAGTATCGCTCGATCATCTACGGGGCGATGGCCATCGGCAACCTCGCCATCAGCATCTGGCTGTGCCAGTACCTCGGCGCGATCGGCTGCGCGATCGGCACGGCCGTCGCCGTCGCGCTGGCAAACGGACTCGTGATGAACATCTTCTATCAGCGGCGGCTGAACATCGACGTGACCGTGTTCTGGAAAAATATCGGGCGCATGACGCTCGGCCTGCTGCCGCCCGCCGCGTGCGGCGTGCTGATGATGCTGTTTGTAAACCTCTACAGCATTCCGATGCTGCTCGGCGGCATCATCATCTACACAGCGATCTACTGTGCCTCCGTGTGGCTGCTGTCCATGAACGGATATGAAAAGGCCCTCGTCGGCGGCATGGTGCGAAAGGTGCTGAGAAAATGAAACAACGCTTGAAACGCCTGCTCGTGCGGCTGCTGAGCCTGCTGCCCGGCAAGCCGGTCATCCTGCTCGAGAGCGCGCCGCCCCTCGGTGACAACACCGGCGCCCTGTACCGGACGCTGCTGGCCCAGGGCTGGAACGACCGGTACCGGCTCGTGTGGGTCGTGCCGGATCCGGCCGCTTTTCGGAACGTACATGAAAAGAACGTGTCCTTTGCCGGCACGCGGGGAACATGGGCGCTGCTGCGGCTGTTCTGGCTGCGCGCCCGCGCCGCTGCCATCGTGGACTGCAACGGCCAGCTCCAGAAGCTCCGACCGGAGACTGTGCATCTGTACCTGACGCACGGCAGCCCGCTCAAGAGCGTGCACGACTACTATTTCTGCGACCCGACGACCGACTGGGCGCTGAGTCAGGCCCCGTTTTTTGACGCCGTGAACAGCTATGAATTTCACATCCCGCTGGAAAAGCTCGTCACGCTCGGCTTCCCGCGCAACGACGACCTGTTCACGCACAAATGCGACCTGAAGGACATCTTCGGTGCGGAGTTTGACCGCTTCGTTGTCTGGTATCCCACGTACCGGCAGCACAAGAACAGCCTCGTCGCGACGACGGACATCTCCATCCCCGTCATCCATGACCCGGCGGCGGCCGCGGCCGTGAACGAGGCCGCGCGGGCGACGAACACGCTCGTGATCGTCAAGCCCCACCCGGCGCAGGACCTGTCGCACATCCGCGCGCTGGAGCTGAGCCACCTCCGCTTCATCGACGACGGGCTCTTCGCTGCGCACGGCATCACGTCCTACGAATTTCTCGCCTGCACGGACGCGCTCATCACGGACTATTCCTCCGTGCTGTTTGACTACCTGCTCACGGGCAAGCCCGTGGGGCTGACGTTCGAGGACATCGACGCCTACGCCAAGCAGCCGGGCTTTGCCATCGACCCGCAGCCGCTGCGCGAGAGCGCGGCCCCGCTCGACACGCCGGACGATTTCCGCGTGTTTTTCGAGCAGCTCGCCGCGGGCGATGATCCGCTGCGGGCCAAACGCATGCAGCTCACGAAGCTGACCAACCAATACACAGACGGACACTCCGCCGAGCGCGTCGCCGCGTTTCTGGCAGAGCGCCTCCGGGAAAGGGAGCACACATGAGACGTGTCATCACTTACGGCACCTTTGACCTGCTGCACTACGGGCACATCAACCTCCTGCGCCGCGCCAGGGAGCAGGGCGATTACCTGATCGTGGCCCTGAGCACGGACGAATTCAACTGGAACGAAAAGCAAAAAAAGAGCTACTTCTCCTATGAGGACCGCAAGCGGATGCTCGAGGCGATCCGCTATGTCGATCTCGTCATCCCGGAGGAGAGCTGGGATCAGAAGATCACCGACGTGGACAAATACCACGTGGATGTGTTCGTCATGGGCGACGACTGGAAGGGCAAGTTCGACTTCCTGAAGGACAAATGCGAGGTCGTCTACCTCCCCCGCACGCCCGAGATCTCCACGACGAAGATCAAGACCGATCTGCACACCTGAATGAGCACAGCATGCCGCCTGGTATTTACCGGGCGGCATGTTTTTCCCTCCCGCGCCATAGAGTGGTACAAACTGCGTCGGGAGGTCGCGCGCGTGCACACAAATCGCAGGCTCATCGTCAACACTGCGCTCATGACCGGCTCGTCGATCGTGATGCGCTGCATCGGGCTCGTCTTTCAGGCGTGGATCGTCGGGCGCATCGGCGCGGCCGGCATCGGGCTGTACCAACTCGTCATGTCGGTGAGCGTGCTGTTTGCAACCTTCGCCATCTCGGGCATCCGCTTTGCCACCACGCGCCTGATCTCCGAGGAGATGGGGCTCGAGCGCGGCGCGGGTGTCACGGGCGCGATGCGCCGGTGCGCGTGCTACGCGCTGTTTTTTGGCCTGTGCGCGGGCACGATGGTGTACTTTCTGGCCGAGCCCGTGGGCTTTCTCTGGATCGGCGACGCGCGCACGGTGCGCTCGCTGCGCATCACGAGCATCAGCCTGCCGTGCATCTCGCTCTCGTCGGTCATGGACGGGTATTTCACCGCCTCCGGCCGCGTGTGGAAGCCAACGCTCGTGCACCTGATCGAGCAGTTGGTGAGCATCACGTGCGTGATGTGGTTTTTGTCCTTTGCGGCCGCCGGCGACCTGGAGCAGAGCTGCGCCGCCGTCACGGCGGGCGGCGCGTGCGCGGACGTGGTGTCGCTGCTGATGATGGCGGCAGTGTATCTCCTCGACCGGCGCAAATACCGCACGGGCGGCGACACCGTGCCGCACCTGACGCGGCGTATGCTCGCCGTGGCGCTGCCGCTGGCGGTGTCGGCCTATGCGCGCACGTCGCTCACGACGCTGGAGCACCTGCTCATCCCGCGCGGGCTCAAAAGCTCCGGTCTAACGGCCGACCGCGCGCTCGCGGGCTACGGCATCGTGCACGGCATGGCGCTGCCGGTGGTGCTCTTCCCCTCGTGCCTGCTGTACGCGCTGGCGGATCTGCTCGTGCCGGAGCTGACGACGGCGCAGGTCTCCGGCCGGTGCGGGGACATCCGGCGGCTGGTGCGCGCACTGCTGTACCGGTGCCTGCTGTTCGCGTGCGGTACGGCCGTGCTGCTGCTGGCGTTTTCCGGGCCGCTCGGGCGGTTGATCTACCACTCGAACGACGCGGGACGGTACATCCGGCTGCTGGCGCCGCTCGTGCCGGTGATGTATCTCGACACCGTGACCGACGGCTGCCTGCGCGGGCTCGGCCAGCAGACGCGCTGCATGGCCATCAATGTGCTCGACGCCACGCTCGGCGTAGTGCTCGTGTGGGTGCTGCTGCCGCGGTTCGGGCTGGCGGGGTACATCTTCATTTTGTATTTCAACGAGTGCGTGAACTTCACGCTCAGCTTCACCTTGCTGCTGCGCGCGGTGCGCCGCAGCTGCACAGATGAAAAACCGCCCGCAGGCTGATGCCTGCGGGCGGTTTTTTATGTACGATCTCAGTGCTGCGGGGTGGGATTCTTCGACTGGACCTGCGGCTGGACTTTCTCCTTCTTGCGCAGCTCCGGGAAGAGCAAAAACTCCACGCGCTTATACAGCAGATACGTCAGCGCCGAGTCCACAACGCCCTTGATGAGGTTGAACGGGACGACGGCGAACAGCACGAGCGTCGGCACACTGGTGATGCCCTTGTTCACAGCCGTGCCCATGGCGACGATCTGATCGATCGGCAGGTGGAACAGCTCGGCGAACTTCGGGATCAGGTACAGGGCATTGAAGAGGCTGCCGAAGACCGTCATGCACAGCGTGCCGACGGCCATGCCGATGATGGCGGTGCGGCGGGTCTTGTGGTGGTGGTAGATGAC
>ERZ1026943.1081-NODE-1081-length-11724-cov-4.724312_pt1 | contig 11724 bp, 9 predicted proteins | sample MGYA00519461_ERZ1026943 | MGnify/ENA primary metagenome ERZ1026943 (study PRJEB26926, sample SAMN06164617) | human gut metagenome | biome: ENVO:00009003; feature: ENVO:2100002; material: ENVO:00002003 | host: Homo sapiens | place: USA | collected 2012 ...
ATACAGAACTCTGCGCTCCAGTTCACTTAATTCTTTTTCCAGACGTTCTTCCAACGTCTTCGCACGTTCCTGACTGACAAGCAGTTCTTCCGGATTCGTCTCATGTCCGGATTCCATTGTATCGATCAACGAGTTTTCCCCGTCTTCTCTTTCATACAGGGAAATATAACTGTTGAGCGGACTGTGTTTCTTTCTGTTTGAAGCTTCAATTGCCGAATACAACTGTCTTGTCACACATAGCCTTGCAAAGCTGAAGAAGGATGCTTCCTGATCCACATCGTAGTCCTGAACTGCTTTAAAAAGTCCGATCATCCCCTCCTGGATCAGATCATCCGTCTCACCGCCGAGCAGATACATTGCATTGGCTTCTTTTCTGACCAGATTCTTATATTTTTCCATCAGATAATCGATAATTCCCGTTTCTCCCATCCGGAGTCTGCGGATCAGTTCTTCATCTGTTAATTTTTTATACTCTGTCATACACTCCTCTGTCTCACAATCTCATATGCAAGGACGCCCGCTGCCACCGATGCATTCAGGGAATCGATATCCCCCTTCATCGGAATTCTTGCAGTAAAGTCACAGGTGTCTTTTACCAGACGTCCCACACCTTCGCCTTCATTACCAATTACGAGTCCGATCGGTCCTTTCATATTGACATCATACATGACATCCCCGTCCATATCGGCACATACGAACCACAGACCTTTTTTCTTCAAATCTTCCATCGTCTTTACCAGATTTGTTACTTTTGCAACCGGTGTATAATTCAGGGCCCCTGCGGAAGTTCTTGCTACGGTTGCCGTCAGTCCGACTGCCCGTCTCTTTGGTATGATCACACCGTGTGCCCCTGCCTGGTTCGCAGTACGGATGATCGCACCGAGATTGTGCGGATCTTCAATATTATCCAGAATGATCAGAAACGGATCTTCTCCCTTTTCTTCTGCAAGCTTTAACATATCCTCTACCTCTGCATATTCATATGCAGCAACACTTGCGATCACTCCCTGGTGTTTACCGGTCTCCGACAACTGGTTCAGACGGTCTTTTTCCACGAAATTCAATATCGTGTCATGCTTTCTTGCCTCGCGGATGATGGATCTCACCGCACCATCCTGACATCCATCCAGTACATACAGCTTGTCTACCGGTTTCCCGGAACGAAATGCTTCCATAACGGCATTTCTTCCTTCTATGATACTTTCATTTACATTCTTATCGTGACTCATATTTGACACTCCTTATTATTCTTTGATACTGTCCAGACCTATTTTAACCAGTTCCAGCATTCTTTTCCACTCTTTTTTCAGATATAGATATCCAAGCAGAGCTTCAAATCCCGTCGCACGTCTGTAATCTGTAATCGACTGGTTCTTCGCCGGCGACACGCTCTTGGCATTGCGGCCTCTTTTATAGACAGCATGTTCTTCTTCTGTCAGGTGTTCCTGCATCGTACGCATCATTTTCGACTGTGCGGACGCCTGGACATAAGAGCTGGTCTTCTGGTGCAGCTTCTGTACCTGACGGTTTCCTTCATTGATCACCAGGGATTTAATGATCAGATCATAAATGCAGTCTCCGATATATGCCAAAGTAAGAGGTGAATATTCTTTAATATCCACCTCTTTCATCTGGAAAATCTCCTGCATATAAGTGTCAAATCCCCACTCTACGCTCTTTTCCATTGTACTCCTTCTCTGGTATCCTTTAAGATGATACCCTTCTCTAACAGTTCATCACGGATTGCATCGGCTCTTGCAAAGTCTTTAGCCTTACGTGCTGCCTGACGCTCCTCGATCAGTTTCTCGATGTCTTCGTCCAGGATCTCTTCTTTCTTATCTACGATCAGTCCCAGAACTCCTGTTAACTTCACAAGCAAATCGAATAATTTCTGAAGATATTCTTTGGAACTTTCTGCATCGGTTGTTGTATTGATATATTTTACAAGGTCAAAGATTGCTGCAACGGCATCTGCTGTATTGAAGTCATCGTCCATTGCCTTTTCAAATCCTGCAACAAACTCTTCTGTTTTTGTAAAGTTTTCTGCTTCTGCATCTGTGATTGCTTCTGCTTTTGCATTTCCCATAAGGAACTTCAGATTATCTGCTGCATTTACGATACGCTCCAGACCATTCTTGGATGCTTCCATCAGATCTGCACTGAAATTCAGCGGACTTCTGTAATGTGCGTTCAGCATGAAGAAACGAAGCACCTGCAGGTCATACTGTTCACTGATTTCACGAACAGTACGGAAGTTTCCAAGAGACTTGGACATTTTTCTGTTATCAATATTTAAGAATGCATTGTGCATCCAGTATTTTGCAAAGATTTTGTCGTTGCAGCATTCACTCTGTGCGATCTCGTTCTCATGGTGAGGAAAGATCAGGTCTTCTCCGCCTGCATGGATATCAATCTCATCACCAAGGTATTTTTTCGCCATAACAGAACACTCAATATGCCATCCCGGACGTCCGTCACACCATGGTGAAGGCCAGGATGGTTCTCCCTCTTTCTTCGGTTTCCAGAGAACAAAATCCAGTGGATCTTCTTTCTGGTCTTCACCGGATACCTGCAGAGAACGGAAGCCGGACTGCAGATCATCCAGGTTCTTGTGCGAAAGTTTGCCATATTCTTTGAACTTCTTAACTCTGAAATAAACAGTACCGTCTGCTGCCGGATAAGCATATCCCTTATCAACCAGAGTCTGGATCATACTGATCATTCCGTCGATTTCCTGTGTTGCCTGTGGATTGGTTGTGGCAGGTTTTACATTCATGCCATCCATATCTTTCTTACACTCTGCAATATAACGCTCGGAAATTTCCTGTGCGCTTACGCCCTCTTCGATTGCTTTCTTGATGATCTTGTCATCTACGTCTGTAAAATTGGAAACATAGTTTACTTCATATCCTTTGTATTCCATATATCGGCGTACGGTATCGAAGATGATCATCGGACGTGCATTTCCGATATGGATCAGGTTGTATACAGTCGGACCGCAGACATACATACGAACTTTTCCCTCTTCAAGAGGTACGAATTCTTCTTTTCTACGTGTCAATGTGTTAAAAAGTTTCATGTTTTATTCCTCCAGTTTTCTCTATCATTAACTCTCTTTTCTTTCATTAAGAAGACAGATCGCCTGAGATGCAATTCCTTCTTCTCTTCCCGTAAATCCCAGTTTCTCCTCTGTAGTAGCCTTAATGTTCAGCTGAGACTCATTGATTCCCATTGCTTTCGCCATATTGGCTCTCATCTGTGGAATATGAGGTGCCATCTTTGGTTTCTGTGCAATGATCGTTGCATCTATATTTCCGATCTCATAATGGTGCTCTCTCAAAAGCTTCGTCACATGTTCCAGCAGCAGAATACTGGAAATTCCTTTATATGCAGGGTCTGTATCCGGAAAATGTTTTCCGATATCGCCCAGTGCAGCAGCTCCCAGAAGTGCATCCATAACTGCATGGATCAGTACATCTGCATCTGAATGTCCCAGGAGACCTTTTTCCCAGTCTATCTTCACACCACCCAGGATCAGATCTCTGTCTTCGGTCAGTCTGTGTACATCATATCCCATTCCAACACGCATAATCATTCTCCTCTTATATCCAGCATCTTGCTGATTCTCAATAAGCTTAACCGTCTCCTTGTATAAGGAGCAAGTCTAAGGCTTGGCAAAACAGCCGATTCATCGAGTCCGATATCATAAACGGTTTTCGCGCATCCGGCTTTCTCCAGCAAACGGAACATAGTCTGTTCACTGGGAAGCTCATCAATAATCTCCTCTATCCCGTTCAGGCATTTTTCCAGATGCTGGGGTGAAATAGTTTCTAACAATTCCGGCTCGTTTTCTTTTCTTATTTCTTCCAGAAGTCCTTTTTTTCCAAAAGTTTCTTTCAGAAGCTCTTCGTCCTCATTCTCATAGGGTTTTGCGTGACATCTTCCCTGTGTGATGGCTGCAGCGATACGCTTGTATTCTTCCAGTACAAGAAGTGCTGCTACAGAAACCTTCTCTCCGTGGAGTGCATCCAGCGGACCATTGATCACTTCCATATCCCACAGATGTGTGACCTGGTGCTCTGCACAGGACGCAGGCCTTGAATTACCAATCATCTGCATTGCAAGTCCGGAAAGAATCAATGCATACATAAGCTGTTCGCATTCATCTTCCTCTCCCTCTGTAATATCCTGAATCGAAGATTTCACAGTTTTTAACGCTTTCTCTTCCAGCTTTACAGTTTCGCGGCAAAAATACTCTCCGGTGACCAGGTTTGCAATCTTCCAGTCTGCAAGACAGATGTATTTCGCCATCAAGTCTGAAATCCCGGCTGCAGTCAGGCGCTGTGGTGCTTTTGAAAAAATATCTGTATCTGCATATACACAGATCGGAGCTACTGAAGGCACAGTCTTCTTTACTCCATCCAGGGTCATTGCTGCTACTGTTGTTACAAATCCATCTCCACTTGCTGCGGTAGGCACTGAAATGAAAGGTACTTTGTAATTATGTGCAATATAACGGCTGATATCATGGATCGTGCCTGCTCCTACTGCAAGGATCAGGTCAATGTCCTCTTCCATGTTGTTCTCCACAATTTTTATTGCATGCCGGTCTGCCTGAAGTCCCTCTGCATCCAGAACAAGTACCTGGCACCTGTCATAGATATCCTCCATAAGTTCCTCTGTTGCCGCATAGATATTGGTATCGCAGATGACCAGCGGGGATATGTACTCTCTGAGCATTCCCTCTGACATCTCTTCTTCAAGCTTCTCTACAGCTCCGGCTTCTATCAAAATCTCTTTCACTGCAATCTGGTGTTCCCTGCCGCAGCTGCAAGGTCGGGCAAAATCGTCCGCATCAACTCGCATTTAAATTCTTCCTCCTGACTTTCCTGAATCAAGCGGATAAAATCATCCGTTTGACTATCTGCTCATAATTGAATAGTTGTTTCACAGCCTGATTCGGTTAAACTTTTTTCTATAGGCATAGTTCGTTGGTATTATACATGATTTTCCTGTAAAAATCAATCATTCCGCGCAGGTCTGGCGGCTACAGGTTCAAATAATTATATACAATCTTTGAAATATTCTGTATGTTCGTCACCGCCGTACTCTCCGGGCAGTTTTCAGACATCACACATAGGATATAAGTTGTCTTTTCGCCATAGACAATTGCGATATCGTGCTGATCCTGGTCTGTCTCGCCGGTCTTGTTGGCAGATTTTATTCCATCCGGAAGTCCCTGGGGGATTTTCCAGGTGTTTTCCTGATTTGACAGAAGATTTAACATTTCTTCTGATGCATCTTTGCTGACACATTCCCCCTTGTAGATTTTTTCAAGCAGAGTGCCGCAATCTTTTACAGAAGTCATGTTTCTGCCACCCAGACTCTCCTGTGCGGATGCTGCAGGATGGAGGGTGTGCTGCACACTTGTCTCTGTATAGCCCTCTTTTTCCAGATATTTGTTAATATCCTCCGCACCTTTTTTGAAATCAAGGGAATCTGTCTGAAGCTTCACCAGTTCATTGCAGGATTCATTGTCACTGACTGTGATCATATTCCACAGCAGGTCATTTAATTTTACATCTACAGTTTTTGTATCTGCAGTATTTAATTTCTTTGCCTCATCTGCCTTTACCTGCTCCATGTCCTCATATGTCTTTGCCATTACAAAGGCTTTGATCAGACTTGCAGAATAAAGGGAAGTATCATTGATCAGGATTTCCTTTTCTTCATTAAGGTCTTTCACATAAACACTCCAGGTTCCCTGATATCCGGACAGCATCTTCTCAAGCTGGGGCTTCAGATTATCTATCCCAAGATCATCCATATTCACGATCTTTCCCGTATCATCCACAATAAAACCATCATCCGTCACTGTGCTTTCCTGAAGCAGGGCGCCATTTGTACCGCCAAAATAATAGCTCCCGTCAAAATTCATCTCATAACAGTCCATTTCAAGCGAATGGATGCCAGGTTCTGTTACCAGTCTGCCATTTTCATCAAAATAATAATATCCATTCAGAGTAATCCCGTCTATTGCCAGATTGTCAATATACCTTACCTGCGGTGCTGCTGACAGACGCCCCAGATTGTTCACAAAGTAATATCCGTCAAATTTCTCTGCCTCCTGGGCATTCTGTGTACCAGCTTCCTCATCTGTCTTATCCCCAAACACTGCAACACCTTTCAGATGCTCCATATGAGGACTGCAGGCTTTGAATTTCCCATCTGTATCATGGTAATAATATCCGTCAAATACAGTTCCGTCTATCTCATAATCCTGAAAATAATGGATCTCTGCCTGGTTACTTCCGGCACCATTCACATCCAGACAGTAAAATCCGTCACTCTTCATCATATATTTCCCGCTTCCATCTCCCATTGGCTGAATCTGTGCCTGCCCAGTGACAGATGCAAGACTCTGCTGTGCAGCCATAACAGGAACCGGCAAAGCCAGTGCCATGGAAATGGCTCCGGCCAGACTTCCGGCTATGATATAATTTTTAATATGATATTTCGCTGTTTGTCTATTTTTTCTCATGCAAAACTCCTTTTACGGTTTCTTTTCACATCCCATTCACAGTAAGCAAAGTATATATTGTTTTATTCAGGATAGCAAGATTTTTATCTTTTTTCCAGCAAAGACCAGAATCTCAGTATCAGTGTTCAGTTCTTTTCTCTTATCCTGTTCCAGAAGCTTCCCAGTTGTTCTTCCACAGTATTTAAAGTACAGTTTCCCCTGTCAGACCACTCAGCAGGAAACAGATTCCTGTAATCTTTCCCTGCAAATCTCTCGTCCAGCAGAAGTATGATCCCTGTGTCCTCCTGGGTTCTGATCACACGCCCGGCTGACTGCAGCACCTTATTCATCCCCGGATATCTGTATGCATAATCAAATCCATTCACACCCTTTTTATCATAATACTGCCTGAGGATCTCCCTTTCTGTTCCAATCTGAGGAAGACCAGTCCCTATGATGATTGCTCCGATCAGCTTCTCTCCCATCAGATCAATCCCCTCTGAAAAAATCCCGCCCATCACGCAAAATCCTACCAGCGTTCCCTCTGATGCAGAAAATTCCTCCAGAAATTCCTCTTTCTCCCTTTCATTCATTCCCGATGTCTGCGAAATACAACGAACCCATTCCGCTGAAAACTCATTCTCATACACCTCCAGAACATCTTCCATAAATTTATAAGAAGGAAAGAATACCATATAATTTCCTTTTCTTGTCCATACAGTTCTGGCAATGTAAGATGCGATCCTGTGATATTCCTCATATCCTCTTCTGGTATACCTGCTGCTCACATCCCGTCCTGTGAGAATGCACCTGTTCTCCTGCCTGAAAGGAGAAGTCACATAAATCCCATAGTCATCCTTTCTGGTGCTTAAAAGTGCACGGTAATAATCCATGGGAAGCAGAGTCGCAGAAAAGAACACCGCACTTTTTCCCTTTTCCAGACATCTATGAATATTTGCTGCAGGATTTACACAGAAAAGCCGCAAAATCACCTTTCCCCCTTCTCCCATTTCTGTATAAACCACATAATTTTCATCCAGAAGTTCATCAATGTTCAGGAAATCTCTCACACAGAAGTAAAATTCCAGCAGCTGCTCCGGAAGTTCCTTTCCATGAAGTTCCTCCAGGAGCTTATCCATCTCCCCCATCACCTGAAGCATTCCCAGAGAAACTGCTCCGGGATTTGGCAGGATTTCGTACTCTGTACACTCCTTTTCCAGAGTTCGAAGCTGTCGATTCACTTTTTCCAGTGCTCGTACCAGACCTTTGCTGTAATCAGCAGCCAGCTTCTTCGCCTCCAGTACGTCCGCTCTGTCCACATGAGCACTGTACATTTCCCTTCCTCTGTCCACCAGATTGTGAGCTTCATCGATCAGAAAAATGTATTCTCCGGAAGTACCTTCCCCGAAAAATCTTTTCAGATAAACATTGGGATCAAATACATAATTATAATCACAGATCACAGCGTCCACCCAGACTGCCAGATCCAGGCACATTTCAAAGGGACACACCTGCCATTTCTTCGCATATTCCAGCAGAGTATCCCTGTCATAGCTGTCCTGCGTGGTCCACAGTTCAAAAACAGCATCATTCACTCTGTCCAGATGTCCTCTCGCCCACAGACAGTTCTCAGGATTGCATTCTGTTTTATCGCAGAAGCATAGCTTTTCCTTCGCGGTAATGGTTATCACTTTAAATTTCAGTCCATGCTCCTTTAATATAGAGAAAGCTTCTTCAGCCACAGTCCTGGTAATGGTCTTTGCTGTAAGATAGAAAATATTTTCCCCCAGTCCTGCACCAACTGCTCTCACTGCAGGAAAGATCGTGGACATGGTCTTTCCTACTCCTGTAGGTGCCTGGACAAAAATCTGTCTTTCTGTGGATATAGTGTGATATACACCGGATACGATTTTTCGCTGTCCCTCACGATATTCAAAAGGGAACTCCAGATCACTCATGGACGCATTCCGTTCTTTTTTCCATGCAAACTGGTATGCGATCCATTTATGATACCTGTCCAAAAGATTCTGGTACCACAGTCCGAGTTCTTCCAGCGTATATTCTTCTCTGAAAAACTTAAGCTCCTCTGTGTCCAGATTCCCATATGTCATCTGCACTCCGATCTTCTCCGGTTTTTGCTCCTGTGCGTAGATCCAGGCATAACACATTGCCTGTGCACGGTGAACCTCCACAGGCTTTTCCAACTGACTGACATCTGCATAAACACCCTTGATCTCATCGATCCAGCACTGTCCATCTTCTGTGAAGATTCCGTCAGCTCTGCCCTCTACCTGGATACCTACATCTTCATATTCTGTTTTATATTTAAGAGAAACCTCCGCTCTGTAATGGCTTCCCATCCTGCCCTGTATTTTTCTGTGCAGTCTGCTGCCCTTCTGCATTGCTTCTCTGTCAGAAGATCCTCCCCGGTTGTCAAGATCCCCGCTTCTTAATATAAACTCCACCAGATTTCTGACGGAAATACGAACCACCGGCTTATCCATATCAAAACACCTCACGCAACAATAGCTGTCAAATAATTATTCACATCGTCCGTTCATTATAACACAGAATTCATCATCATGTAAAAACTCCTGAATTCAAAAAAGAATCCTGCTTGCAGGATTCTCCGACTGCAACGGGTCGCTTCAGCGACATAATTCCGCTCCGTCGCAGTGCGATCCTGCCCGGAGGGCTTTTTTATGTTATAGGAACATTACGGAGTAATTTCCTATAATATAAAAAGCCGCCAGAAATCTCTATGCTGATTTCTGACGGTCCATTATTTTATTTATCCTATGATTGGTAAACATCATATCCACAAATTGCTCCGCTGTGAAGGAGCTCCTGCAATTCTCAATTAGATCTGGGTAATTACAAAGATATCATAAATTGCCTTTACCGCAGTTTCAAAATCTCTGTTCTCCACACCGATAATGATATTCAGCTCACTGGAACCCTGGTCGATCATCTTCACATTTACATTTGCATGGGCAAGTGCTGAGAAGATTCTTCCTGCTGTACCTCTGGTGGATTTCATACCACGTCCTACAACAGCGATCAGTGCAAGGTCAGATTCCATTTCTACGAAATCCGGCTGTACTGCACGATGAATTCCGGCAATTACCTGCTGTTCCTTTTCTTCGAATTCATCCTGATGTACATATACAGTCATTGTATCGATTCCTGATGGAACATGCTCAAAGCTGATTCCCTGATCTTCGAATACCTGAAGTACCTTACGTCCGAAACCAACCTCACTGTTCATCATGGATTTCTCAATATTGATAGAACAGAATCCCTTCTTACCTGCAATACCTGTGATTGTAAATTTCGGTTTCTTGCATGTGCTCTCAACAATAAAAGTACCCTTGTCTTCCGGTCTGTTTGTGTTTTTGATATTGATCGGAATTCCCTCTTTACGAACCGGGAAGATCGCATCTTCATGAAGAACAGTTGCACCCATATAAGAAAGCTCTCTGAGTTCTCTATAGGTAATGCTCTCGATCACTTCCGGATTTTTAACAATACGTGGGTCTGTTACCAGGAAACCGGAAACATCTGTCCAGTTTTCATAGAGGTCTGCCTTAATAGCCTTTGCCACAAGAGAACCGGTTACATCAGAACCTCCTCTGGAGAAAGTTTTAACTTTTCCATCTTCACCAGCGCCATAAAATCCAGGGATAACGGCATGTTCACATTTTGCCAGCTTTTTGGACAGAAGTCTGTCTGTCTTCTCGGCATCCAGATTTCCGTTCTTATCAAAACGGATCACATCTGCTGCATCAACAAATTCATAACCCAGATATGCTGCCATCACCTTACCATTGAGAAATTCTCCTCTGGATGCTGCATAGTCTGTGCCTGCCTGTGCCTTGAAATCAGCTTCGATCTGAGCAAATTCATCTTCCAGAGAAAGATCAAGGTTCAGTCCACGGATAATCTCATAATATCTTCCCTTGATCTCCTGCAGAATCGGGATGAAATCTTCCCCTTCAACTGCAGTATTATAACATTTATAAAGTAAATCTGTAACCTTTGTATCTCCGTCAAATCTCTTTCCGGGAGCGGACGGAACCACATAACGTCTGCTCTCATCACTTCTGATGATCTCCCCTACTTTCTGAAACTGTTCTGCATTTGCCAGAGAACTTCCTCCGAATTTAACAATTTTCTTCATTTTTCCTGCTCCTCATATGTCACTAAATATTTTCAGACCGATCTCCCATCAGTCTTTGTCACTCTACCAACATAAAGTCTGTTTAATATTGTATTGAATAAACGCCAATTTTGCAAGCCTTTCTTACAGAAATATCCGAAAATGGTTATTTTCCACAATCTGCCGAAGATTCCTGCTGTTTTTTTACAAATTCTGTCACATTATAAACACGAAGGATATCTCCATCCACCCGAAAATGAATATCCTTCTCTCCAAAAGGCATTCCGTAAGACCGTTCCGGATCATTCTGATAAGCAGGACGGGGATCATCTGCAAGCACTGCGATCAGAGCCTCTCTGCTTTCCCCGGGTATTCTTTCCAGAAGCTCCTGGGGAAATTCTACATTCAGATGATGATCTTTGGAATATTCGGTAAAACTTCCTGTTGCTTCCGGATGGCAATCCGCATAAGGAATATATGGTTTAATATCGAAAATCGGTGTTCCATTCATCAGATCTGCACCTTCTATATAGAGTACAGGGCTGTCCAGCTCATCCAGAGCTACTTTTTCAAGCTTCACACAGGATAATCCTATGGAATTGGGACGGAAGGGAGATCTTGTGGCAAAAACTCCTTTTCTCACATTTCCCCCCAGTCTGGGCGGGCGGACAGTCGGTGACCACTTTGTCCTCTTTGCCTCCGAAAACTCCCAGATCAGCCAGATATGACTAAACTCCTCCAGACCACGGCAGGCATCCACATTTCGATATTCCGGCTCGAATACAATTCTCGCTTTAAGCGCCCCTACACGTCCACTCTGCCTGGGGATACCGAATTTGGTCGGAAAATCATTTTCTATATGTGCGATTGGAATCATGGCTCTATTCTCCTTTTACCTTTTTCATAAAATGATGTTAGGGTCAAAAGGTATTTTGCCCCTAACTTGATATCTACGAATTGCTTCGCTGCAAAGCAGCTCCCGCAATTCTCAAACATTCGAAATCCGCTGATTTACTACGTAAATCGCTGCTTTCTCATGTTTGGC
>ERZ1026943.1091-NODE-1091-length-11655-cov-4.396638_pt1 | contig 11655 bp, 9 predicted proteins | sample MGYA00519461_ERZ1026943 | MGnify/ENA primary metagenome ERZ1026943 (study PRJEB26926, sample SAMN06164617) | human gut metagenome | biome: ENVO:00009003; feature: ENVO:2100002; material: ENVO:00002003 | host: Homo sapiens | place: USA | collected 2012 ...
ACCCATTCATTACCCGGCACATGCCCGGCCGTCAAAAACAGGCATCCGAATAACAGCAGGAACAAACCGCCGTAAACCACGCTTCGGGGCAGCCTTCCATGGTGAAGCAAACGGTAAAGCCCCCACCACTCCAACAGGATAACCAGCATCCAGGCCATGGCTCCCAGCATCCAATAAAAAATTCCCGCACCATATAATCCCGCCGTTCCCAGCACATTGGAAGTATCAGGAATTACCAGCCCGGAGCCATTTAAATAACTCCAGCCTATTTCTCGCACATCAAATGTCAGCATAGCAGCCAGAAGAGCCGCCCCCCCCAACAAAGACACGGCACCCCATGCCATTCCAATCCAAACAGGGGAACGCCCCTCTTCATGCTCAAATGCATGACGCTCCTGCATATCCAATGCCATACCTGTTTCTATCCTAGCAATTCTTCGCCCCAAACTCAAGGCTAAACAGGGAAGAAAAAGAATCGCCCGAATCCGCTTCCCTCAAGACAGGAAGTGCCGGCTTACGGACCGGAAATACGGTTTTTTAAACACTTTTGCCACTCTGGAAGAGTATCGCTAGGAATTCCTTTTTTTACCTGAGAAAAGACCGTCCCTGCACCGCAAATCAATAAAACCGAATCAATTTCAATGACTATTTTTCATATCCATTTGATTATTTATTATTAGCCTAAATATCTATTACAAAAAATATACCGTTCGACATTTTTTCATGAGTTATGAAACATCCAGCGAATTTCAAATCCGTTACTTACTGAAATCAGTTGCTGTTTACCTGCTATTTATGAGAAGAATCGCCTCTATTTCCATGTTGGCTGTGGTATCCGCGCTTTCCGCGAGTGCTGCTACTGTATTATTTGATTTTAACAGTTCTCTGCTTCCGGAAACTCCTGCCAAGACTGTTTCTGTAACCGATTCCGGTTCAGGATTTGTTGCAACCCTGGCTACGGCATCCTCTTCCGCGAATCTGGGTTCTGCTTCTTCCGCCGCTTCTGGGGACTGGGTTTCCTCCGGAACTTCTTTTGATACACAGGGATTGGATTCTTTCATGGAAAACCAGATTTCTTTCGGAAACTCTTGGCAGACCTTTATCTCCGGCCCCAAAGGATCTTCTCTTTCCCTGACTATTTCCGGTCTGGTGGCTGGTGCTTCCTACCAGATTGCCCTTGTTACCGGGTGTCCGTTTGAGGGGGCCGGTGCCTGGAATTCCCTGGTGACTTCCAATACCTACGGCAGCGCGGATCCTTCCATAGGTGCGAACTCTCAGACAATTCAGGCCCGGACTCCCACGGGGTACACCATTAGTGACGTTATTGCCAATGAAGATGGCGAAATTATTCTGACGGTGAATACTCCGGGTTCCGCCCACACGCCTACGTTCAATGCTCTGGCTATTTCCGGAGAAACAGCCAGCGTTCCGGAACCGGCCACGGCGTCCCTGAGCCTGCTGGGGCTGGTGGCCCTGATGGCTCGCCGCCGAAGAGCTTGAGAATCTCTTTTCCGGCAGTTAAAAATGTTGTTGCCTGCAAGGTTCTGCCTTGCAGGCAATTTTTTGTAATCATCCGATTTGAGAAAACTGGGCCGTCCGGGTGACCGTTTTTTCCTGGCGGAACTCTTGCTCCGGAGGAAATAAGGCTCCTGCTTCTTTGACATTGCGGGAACGTTCTTCATCCGTTACTCTTTGCTCCGCCGTGGAGAGAAATTATCATCATTGCGTGGAACGCAACAGGGAATTAATTCCGCCGGATACGGATATGTTCCGGGTCATGGACGGGGCAGGGGATGGAATCCCCGGTGTCTTTGTGGATCAGATGGCGGATCGTATTCTCGTTTCCACACGCGGCTGTTCCATTCCTGCAGACCTGGAAAGCGAACTCCGGGATACGGGTATGCCCGTATTCCATAAAAAACTGGAACGAAACCAAAAAGAGACGTTCTGGACATCTTGGTTTTCTGTGGCGGTGTTATTCCCGTCCGGAACTATGACTTCCTGAAGGAAAACGGAGTTGTGGCTATCTTCGGCCCGGGTATCAACATTCCGGAAGCTTCCAGGGGAATCGTGGAAGCTCTTAACGAACAGTATGCTGAATAAGTATAAATCGTTGTTGGTCAATGTAATGACCTGTGAGAAACCGGATGAAAAATTCGGACTCTTTTTTTGCGGGCGGATTAACTATCCGCTGGAAAAAACCATGTATTGCACAATGTCCTCGCACAATGATGGGTAAATGTCATAATTGATTGAAAATCAAATTATATTTATTATATATCATGAAATTTGAAATAAGCTCGGCCAAAAAACATTCACAGATATTCTCTATGATTTGCCAATCTGTTTTTTCCGCCTGTGAATCTGCGTAAATTCCTTTTTTTTAAAAAAATAGTTTGACAGCGGATAGTTAATCCGCTAATTGAGAATGCTCTTCCTCATGGCATTGAAATTACAATCCGTTAACCAGTCACGACTTTCATGTGCAGGCAAGTCAGCGGCCACTCCCCGGCATTTTACCCGGCGGTACTGCTTCTGCCAGTATCTTTTCATTATTGATGATTATTTTCCCGATTTTTCCATGTGAGGGGAAATATATCCCCCTTTTTCAAACCCTTGCTTGTTTCAAACAAAAAAAATCAAAATCATCAAATTTAAAATGATGACTGAACATATAGCGGCCTTTTTCTTTCAAACTTCCGGAAGATTAAAAGCATGGAGGGCATCACGCCATTCCCGTGGTGCTTCCGGGCCAAGGAAGAAAATCCTTTGAGCCGGAATGGCCTCTTTCCCTGTTTTTATCGCCATCTTTCCTCCCAAAAGCAACGTTTCCTCCTCCCTCACCAAATGAATACAAACAACCTCATCAATAAAGTCATTCTGTGCTCCCTGGCCATGGCCGGAGCCGCTCTCCTGCCCTCCTGCGTCAGCCCCAAGGAAGTCCTCTATATCCAGGATGTTTCCGGAAACTCCAGGGAAACCATCAAGGCAAACTACCAGACAACCATCCAGAAGGATGACCAACTCTATATCGCAGTCAGCAGCAAGCAGCCGGAGCTCACCGCCCCCTTTGCCATGTCTGAAATCGGTTCCTCCAGCGGCACCTCCAGTAACAAACCCAAAGGATATCTGGTGGATGCCCAGGGCTGCATCGTCCTGCCCGTCATCGGCAAAATGAAGGCTGCGGGCAAAACCTGCTCCCAGCTGGCCTCCGACATTGCCGCTACTCTCAAGAACAATGACTACATCCGGGATGCCTCCGTCAATGTTCAGATCATGAACTTCAAATTCTCCGTTCTGGGCGAAGTCAATGCTCCCGGAACCTACACTATTGAAGGACAGCGCGTAACCATTCTTGAGGCCATCAGCCGGGCCGGAGACCTTAATATTGACGGCAACCGGGACGTCACGCTAATCCGGGAAACCAACGGAACCCGCCAAATCGCCAGTATCGACCTGCGCAGCAAGGATTTGTTCACTTCTCCTTATTATTACATCCAGCAAAACGACATCATTTACGTGACACCCTCAGACCGCAAGGTCAACACGCGCAGCGACGCTGCTCAATGGTACGGCTGGGGCCTCTCCGGGCTTGGTGTCACTCTGGCCGTGATCGCCCTGTGCCTGTAACGGACATTCCGCCTCTTTCTCATCCGGCTTAATCATACCTGTGAACGGAAATATAGGGACGGTCCGATTGCATCGGACCGCTTCCCCAGGGGTCCAGTATTTCCAAACAACATTCCACCCTCTTTCCTCCATGGCAAATAATACCGCTCCCACTCCGCCTGTTACGGAAAACACAGAAGAAACAACTTCCTTGGACACGGTGCTGCTCGTCCTGCGCCGCTACTGGTTTATCATCATTCTGGCAGCCCTCGCCGGAGGTACGGCGGCTTACTACCTAGCCGGCCGACAGAATTACATTTACCAGAAGACGGCCAGCGTCCTGATGCGCGATGCCAAAACGAGCAGTGACGCATCTTCGGAACGCATTATGGCAGAGCTGGGCATCGATTCCGGCGCAGCCAACCTGGCCAACGAAAGCTTCATCCTCAAATCCACCGCATTAATGAAAAAAGTGGTGGAAGACCTCAATCTCAACACTTCCTATTGGCAAAAAAAAGATTTCAGGGAAATCGACCTCTACAAAACCAGCCCCCTGCTGGTCCATTTTGAACGGATCGATAAGCAACGAGCCTGTACCCTGCACATCACGCCTCTAGATGAAAAGAGGTTCATGCTTAGCCATTACAATAACCAGGGGGAATCAGTCCAGCTGGAAGGGTTTTACGGAAAACCTCTTACACTTCCCTTTGCCGTCATTTCCATCCATCCAACATCCCTGATGACCGATGCGTGGAATGAAAAAACTGTCATTGTCCGGCACAAGCCCGTGCTTGAAACTGCTAACAACCTGCTCCACGGACTGACAGTCACCCGTCCGGACGCCAAAGAATCCAGCCTTCTGGAAATGTCCCTGACGGCCAGTAATCCCCAGAAAGCGGAAGACGTCCTTAACCACCTCATCCAGGTTTACAACCAAATTTCCAAGGATGAACGAAACAAGGCGGCTCTTAAAACGGAAAACTTCATCCAGAGCCGCCTGAAAGAACTCGGAGCCGCCCTGAGTGACGTGGACAAAAAGATCACCGAATTCAAGACGAAAAGCGACATTGTCAAGGATACGGATACCACCATGAGCGCGGACTTCAGCACGTCCCAGGCGCTGGAAAAAGAAATTTTCGATCTCGAAACACAAATCAAACTGGCAGCCATCCTGGCAGACAATCTTAAGGAAACCGAACGCAAACAGGGCCTGATTTCCGTGGAAACCGGACTTCCCGATTCCGGTATTGCCCGGCAGATAGAACACTATAACGAAGCCTATCTGGAATATCAGAAAATTGCAGGAAGCGCCGGTTCCCAGAACCCAATTACAGTGAGCTTGCGCGACAGGATGAATTCCACCAGGGCGGCCGCCAACAAAGCTCTTTCCAACTACCGTAGCAATTTGAATCTCAAGCTCAACCAGCTCATCAGCAAACGGGATTCCCTTACTGAACGACTCACGGAGACAGCAAGCAGGGAACAGGAAATCATTCCCCTGATCCGCGAACACAAGGTTAAGGAGGAACTTTACCTGATGCTCTTAAGCAAGGAACAGGAAAACGCCCTGGCTATGGCGGTAACGGAATCCAGCGCCCGGGTTCTGGAAACCGCTCATGGGCCCAACTTTCCCATTTCCCCAAAAACCATTCAATACATCGCGGGAGGAACGGCGGGAGGTGCCCTGTTCAGCATATTTGCCTTCATGGGAGCGGCCATGTTGAACAACAAGGTTAACAATAAACACGATCTCCCGTCCACAAACAGGCAGCCTGTCATTGCCGAACTGCCCCAGATGAACAAAAAAGAAAGTAGAAATACCGGTCTTTTCATTCAGGACGAACATTCCGTCATCGCGGAATGCTTCCACATCCTGCGCAATAACGTAGATTCCATGCTCCCCAGGCCGGAACAGGGAGGACACGTCATTCTGGTTACCTCTACCCTCCCCGGAGAAGGGAAAACCTTCACCTCCGCCAATCTGGCCGCAGCTTTCGCCTATGCCGGCAAAAAAGTACTGCTTATTGACGGAGATTTCCGCAAATCCTCCCTGACCCGGCGTCTCGGCGGTTCCGGACGCAAAGGACTCACTTCCATTCTGCTCCAACAGAGCTCCGACACCACCGGCATCATTCGCCCCCTAAGGGAAAACTCCCGCGGCATGGATATCCTTTACACCGGCCCCATGGTGCCCAATCCGGTTACCCTGCTCAGTCATCCTCTGCTGGGTCAAATCCTGGGCATCCTGAAAAAACAATATGACGCCGTTATCATCGACGCTCCGCCCTACGGCATTCTGGCAGACACCGCCATTCTGGCATCCCTGAGCGATATTACCCTGTACGCCGTGCGCAGCGGAAAAATCGACAAACGGTATCTGCTCCAAATCCAGCAACTGGCCGATCAGGGAAAACTTCCCAATATGGCGTACATCATCAACGGCGTCAACTTCAAGTCCTCCAGTTACAGCTACTATGGCTACGGATACGGTTACCAATACGGATACGGCTCCGGAGAACCACGGCAAACCACCAGGAAACAAGATTAATAAGACACAGGCAATGCATAAGCCCAAGGCTTTCTTCCCTGCTCTTTACTCTTTTCGGCAGCAATCATGTTCGGCAACCTGTTCACTCCCCGGTATGCGACATCCAGCCTCTTTCCGGACGGCATGGACATGCACACCCATATTCTATGGGGAGTTGACGACGGAGCCGCCTGCCTTGAAGAAAGCCTGGGAATCATTCGCCGGCTCAAGGCCATGGGACTTAAAGGAGCTTACTGCACCCCCCATATCATGGCGCGCTACCCGGACAATACGCCCGATTTCCTGCGCCGCCGTTTCGACCAGTTGCTTGCCGACACCAGGGAAGAACAATTCCAGCTCCGGCTCGCGGCGGAATACATGCTGGACAACCAGTTCAATGAGCAGCTGCGCCGATACACTCCCCTGACCTACGACGGAATCCACCTTCTGGTGGAACTGCCCCAGTACTACCTTCCCGGCGCCTGGAAGGACATGATCAGCGCCGTCCGGGACAGGGGCTATATCCCTGTCCTGGCGCACCCTGAACGCTATGGCCGCCTCCTGCAGCAGGAAGATTTCCTCCAACTGACTCAACAGGAAGGCGTCAAATATCAGGGCAATGTCGGCTCCCTGAAAGGATTTTACGGCAAATCCGCCGCAGCCTTGGCACAAACGTTCCGCACCCGTCAACTTTACGAATGGTGGGGAACAGACAGCCACAACATCGCCATGGCCAAACGCATGCCTCTGAAAAACTGACTCTGCCTACTCACCCTATCAACAACCTCTCGTACTACACCCATGCCAACCCCTACAACTAATATCCCCTTCAGCACCCCGCTGTATCGTAATCATCATTTTTACAGACGCTACGGAAAACGCGCCCTGGATTTCACGGGTGCACTCTTCGGCCTTATATGTCTGTTTCCGGTATTATCCATTCTGGCTATTCTGCTGGCCATCGTCCAGCGGACATCTCCCTTCTTCCTGCAAAAACGCATCGGGCACGGCCTCAAACCCTTTCATATCATCAAATTCAAAACCATGAAAGACACCAGGGACAAGGAAGGGAACCTGCTCCCGGACGAAGAACGCACAACAGTCTTGGGCTCCCTGCTGCGCAGCACCTCCCTGGACGAACTGCCTGAACTCATCAACGTTCTGCTGGGGGACATGAGCTTTATCGGCCCACGTCCCTGGATTCCCGATCAAATGGCCATTTTTACCCCTTCCACCCGGAAAAAAAGAATGTCCCTGCGCCCGGGCATCACGGGGCTGGCCCAGATTCGCGGACGCAACAACCTCACCTTCCGTCAGCGGGTATGTTATGACCTGAGCTACCAACGCCACCTGACCTTCCGGTATGACCTGAATATCCTTTTTTACACCTTCCTCAAGGTTGTCGAGAGGGAAGGTATTCAGCAGCGTCCGGATGCCCTGAGTACACCGGCCCGTGTACTGAAGCCCAGAGATTTGATGACCTACGGATTGAAAGAAAATACGCAACTCATTTTAAGAAGTATCCGAAAAGAACCTGTCCCCTCCCTGAGCATACCCGCTCATCCCTTGACTCCCAAAGACCTGCCGACCAAAGGTCTTAGGGCAAATACCCAGCTTATCATGAGGAGCCGTCAGAAAAGCGTCCAATAAAATTTCCTCTCCCCCCCCCGCCAAAAATGAAAATTTCAGTCATTACGGTTTGTTATAACAGCATTGCAACGCTGCAAGACACGCTGGAAAGCATTCTGCGGCAAACCTATCCGGACATGGAAAGCATTGTGGTGGACGGGGCCAGCAAGGACGGAACCGTGGAATTGATTGAAAAATACAGTCATCAATTTTCCGGCCGCATGAAATGGCTATCCGAACCGGACAAGGGGATTTATGATGCCATGAACAAAGGGATAAGCATGGCTACGGGAGATATCATCGGCTTTCTGAATGCGGATGACTATTACCAGGACGGAGGCGTGCTGGAAACCATTGCCGAAGCGTTTGCCCGGCATGGGGCGGATGCCGTACATGGCAATCTGCACTACATCAACGGGGCAAGGGAAATCGTACGCACATGGCGCGGAACGGAGTATCGTCCCGGCTCCTTCCAGCGCGGCTGGTGCCCGGCGCACCCCACATTCTATTGTAAAAGGGACTGCTTTACGCGTTACGGAGGCTTTGACCCCGCTATCGGCAGCGCGGCGGATTTTGAGCTCATGCTGCGCTTTATAGAAAAAAACCATATTTCCACCGCCTATATCGACCGCGACATGGTATTCATGCGCACCGGCGGCTCCAGTACGGCGGGCCTGCGGGCCATCCTGAGGAACACGCGCCAGAACAAACAGGCATTCAGGAAAAACAACCTCCCTTACCCGTGGCATTACGGAGTAACCCGGTTGCTGGCCAAAGCAGGCAGCACGCGCAATCCCATCCATTACCTGTTCAAAACCCGCTAGATTTTCCCAATCCGCACCTGTCCGTCACTGCGTCATGAACCTGATTTTCTATTTTGACCAACCCATCCTGCCCCATGCGGGAGGAACGGAACGGGCGGCGTATCTTCTGGCGCAAGCCCTGTCGCGGCACGGCCACCGGGTTTCCTTCCTGTCTCTCCAACAGGCGGATGCCCCTCCCGGCGAACTGCCTTATTTCACCCTACCGCGGCAGGACACGCTCTTCTGCAGGGAAAACAGGGAATATGTGGAAAATCTATGTTCCGCACAAAAGACGGACGGCCTCATCAACTGCGGGGCCAATCAGGATGACTCCTTCTTTTTCAGCCATGAACACCTTGACATCCAGGCGTCCATCATTTCCTGGATTTCCTTTGACGTCCGCACAGGGCTGGATTACTTCCCCTCCCTGCTCCGGAAGGATTTCTCCACCTGGGGAAATACCATAAAAACGCTGCTGCGCCATGCGCTGCTGCCCTATAAAAAACATGCGGCCGTCAGCAACAAAAGGAGGAAATACAGGGACATGTTCCGCGGGTCAGACAAGGTGGTCTTTCTTTCCCGGCATTACACGGAAGACGCCCTCCAGCTGGCGGGAGCGCCGGAAAGAGCCCGTCTGTACGCCATCCCCAACCTGCTGACTTATGATCCCGTTCAGCCCGACCTTTCCGGAAAGGAAAACGCCGTTCTTTATGTGGGGCGGCTGGCGGATTCTCCCAAAAAGGTGGATCGCCTGCTGAACGTCTGGAAAAAAGTGCAGCCGCTTCATCCGGACTGGCATCTGTACCTGGTGGGGGACGGCCCGGAACGCGGCAATCTGGAACGGATGGCGGAACGGCTGAAGCTGGAAAACGTCCATTTTGAAGGGGTCCAGGAACCCGCGCCCTATTACCGCAAGGCCAGAATACTCTGCCTCACCTCCACCCATGAAGGCATGCCCATGGTGATTAACGAAGCTCTTTCCTACGGCTGCGTTCCTGTGGTTTTCAACAGTTTCCACGCTGCCGAAGACATGCTGCCGGACCGGGAGACGGGACGGCTCATCCCGCCCTTCAGCCTGCGCCTCTTCGCGCGGGAGATGGATGAACTGATGAGCGGCCCCTACGTCCCTCCCTCCACCAGAGTATTAACGAACTATCAACCGGAAAAGGTTATTCCCCTGTGGATGGAATGCCTGCAGGACCAGCCATGAGCAACATCGTCATCTATCTTCCCAATGAACCCCTGGGCAAACAGGGAGGCATGGAGCGGGCCACTCACCGCCTGGCCGCCATGCTTGCCGGTGAAGGCCACCGGGTAACGCTCCTCTGCAGAAACAAAAACAGGCTGGGGGAAGAATACGTGCCTCCGACGGATCTCGTGTTCATTCCCGCGTCCCTCAGACGGGAGGAAGAACAGGATTTTCTGCTTAACTTGATTAAGGAAAGAGGAATTGAAACCATCATTGACCAGACGGAAGGAGGAATTGTGGGGCGGTGGGGAATTTTCCGGCGTCGCGGGCACATGAACGGGGTTTCCGTTAAACTCATTGCCGTGCAGCACAGCTCCCAATATACCTACCTGAAACATTACCGGACCGTCAACCGGAAGCCCGCCGGACGCGGCCTGATCGGCAAGACACGTTCATTTTTCTATAATACGTTTATCCTGGCATTAAAAAAATGCAGGGCCGTTTTGCTTCAGCGCAGCCTGTTCCGGGAACTGGCTTCAGACTATGACCAGATAGTGACGCTCTCGGAAGGGGGCATTGAAGAATTCAAAAAACTGTGTCCCTCCGTCCCCGGGAACAAGCTCTCCTGTATTCCCAATATCGTGGAACCGCCCTCTCTTCCCAGGGAAGAGAAAAAAGAACCGCGCTGCCTGTTTGTCGGCAGGCTGGACAACCCCTCAAAAGGAGTGGACAGGCTCCTGCGCATATGGGAAAAAGTGGAAAAAGCATGCCCGGACTGGCATCTGGATATTGTGGGTAACGGGCCGGATGCGGAGCTGCTTAAGGATTCCGCCCAAAAACTGGGGCTTTCCCGAATTGCCTTCCACGGCTTTCAAAATCCGGAACCTTACTATTCCAGAGCCTCCGTATTCTGCATGACTTCCACGTTTGAGGGATTCGGCCTCGTTCTTGTAGAAGCCATGCAGCACGGGTGTGTTCCTATTGCCTTTGACAGCTACCCTGCCGTCCGGGATATTATCTCCCACGGGGAAAACGGCATCCTCATTCCCCCCTTTCAGGAAGAAGATTACTCAAACGCTATCATGGCCCTGACGAACAATCCCGACGAGATGAAACGGTTCAGCCTTCACAGCCTCAGCATATCCCAAAAATTCAGCCCCGCAAACCTGGCATCCAGGTGGAACGCCATTTTGTAGGATCAGAAAAACGTTATCAAATCATTGGCAGAGATGAAAATTTGTTTTGTCGCATGGTCGGATTTCGGAATAGGAGGCGTCCCAAAAGTGCTGACCTGTCTGATGGACGCCTTGTCACGCAACCATGACGTAAGCCTCTATTCCCTGAAAAACCTTCCGCAGTCAGGCATTCACGGAATCAACCGGGAACAAATTCATATCTACTGCAAGGAAATGAATTTATATGAGAAAGTTCGCCGCTCCGCGGCGGACTTTCTTGTCACCAAAACCCCTCTGTTCAGCTCCGCCCTCGGCTGCCGGCTATACGCGGCCGCGCGCTACACGTCAGGCTTCAAAAAAGCGCTGACGAACCACCTCAATAAACATCAATATGATGTGGTCATTTTTGGTTCCGGATTTGAAGACTCCCTGCTTCTCGCCCTTACCAAAAAGAAGCTCCTGCCCAGCATGAGAATCATGACGTGGTCCCATGCCTCCTATGACAATTATTTCACCAACATGGGTGCCTTCTTCTCCCGGTACATGAAGGAGGCCATCAAGGCGTATTACCATCGTTTCGATGAAGTCATCGTCCTGTCTGACGGGGACGAAAAAGAATTCAAGGAAAAACATCATCTTCCCGCCCGCCGGATTTACAACCCCAACACGATGAAACCTGTCTCTTATACACATCTCCGAGCCCACGAGACTCCTGAGCATCTC
>ERZ1026943.1094-NODE-1094-length-11630-cov-11.665486_pt1 | contig 11630 bp, 9 predicted proteins | sample MGYA00519461_ERZ1026943 | MGnify/ENA primary metagenome ERZ1026943 (study PRJEB26926, sample SAMN06164617) | human gut metagenome | biome: ENVO:00009003; feature: ENVO:2100002; material: ENVO:00002003 | host: Homo sapiens | place: USA | collected 2012 ...
TAGGGGTTGCCCGCAAAGGCAGAGCAGCTCTGGTAGGGGCTGTCGCCGTAGCCGGTGGGGCTGAGCGGCAGCAGCTGCCAGATCGTTTGTCCTGCCGCAGACAGGAAATCCACAAATTGAAATGCCGCCTTGCCAAAGCAGCCGATCCCGTAAGGGCCGGGCAGACTGGATACCGGCATCAGAATACCACTTTCACGCATGATCCGTTACCTTCCTCGCTGTCAATTTTCGGGAATATTCGTTGTTTCCTATCATAACATAACTGTAAACTATTTTCCACAGGCAAAAATCGTGGTATACTGGTTTTTATGGGGTACCCCCTCAGCTTCGCTGCGCTCAGCAGCTCCCCCAAGGGGGCGCCTTTGGGCATTGCCAATCGTTCTATTTTACAGGAGGTACTCGCGCTATGCAGCGCACAGAAAAATATTTTGAGCAGGACGCTTTCCGCACCGAATGCGAAAGCGTCATCCTTGCCGCAGAGCCGGACGAAAAGACCGGCGGCGGGCGCATTGCGCTGGACGGCACGGTGTTCTACCCGGAGGGCGGCGGTCAGCCCGCCGACCGGGGCACGCTGACCCTGCCGGACGGCACGGTGCTGCGGGTGTCGGACGTCCACGAGCAGGCGGGCATCATCTGGCATACGGTGGATGTCCTGCCCGCTGCCGCCGCGCCCGGCGCAGCCGTTGCCGGCTGCATCGACTGGGACTGGCGCTTTGACAAAATGCAGCAGCACACCGGCGAGCATATCCTTTCCGGCATCCTGCACCAGATGTTCGGGGCGGAGAACGTGGGCTTCCATGTAGGCACCGAGGTGGTGCGCATGGACACCAGTGTGCCCATCAGCCCCGAGGGGCTGCGGCAGGCAGAGCTTGCCGCCAACCGCATCGTGTGGCAGGATGTGCCGGTGCTCATCAGCTACCCCACCCGGGAGGAGCTTGCCGCCCTTGTTTACCGCTCTAAAAAAGAGATCGAGGGGCAGGTGCGCATCGTGACCATCCCGGGCGCGGACGTCTGCGCCTGCTGCGGTACCCACACCCGCACCACCGGTCAGGTGGGGCAGATCAAGATCCTTGCCAGCGAGAACTACAAGGGCGGTGTGCGGCTGAGCGTGGTGTGCGGTGCCCGTGCGCTGGCGGCGGCGCAGGCCATGCGCGCCCGGCAGGCGGAGATCGGCGCGCTGCTTTCTGCCAAGGCCGACCAGACCGCTGTGGCGGTGCACCGGGTCTACGACGAGTATACTGCACTCAAGTTTACACACTTCGGACTGTGCAGCCAGCTGTTTGACGCCCTTGCGCAGCTGACCGCGCCCGATGCGGACGCCATCCGCACCCTGCCGGGACTGGACCCGGACGGGCTGCATCGGCTGGCTGTCCGTCTGACCGAGGCCACCACCGGCCTGTGCGCCGCTCTGACCCCCACCGAAAAGGGCACCGGTTACTGCCTTGCCCGGCGGGACGGCGATGTGCGCGCCCTGACCAAAGCACTGAATGCCGCCCTGAACGGACGCGGCGGCGGCAAGCCCGGCATCTGTCAGGGCAGCTGTGCCGCCACCCCGGAGCAGGTGGAGAGATTTTTGAAGGAGAACAACAAACTATGAGAATGCGTTTCAAACCCTATGCCCACGACGAACTGATGGCCGCGGATTTCCATGTGCACGAACCCCTCATCTGGGGCGGCAAGTGGCACGGCCAGTATGCCCGCCCGGAGCAGCCCTTTATTCTGGAGTTGGGCTGCGGCAAGGGCGGCTTCATCTCTCAGCTGGCCTGTGCCCACCCGGAAAACAACTATCTGGGCATCGACATCACTGACAAGGTGCTTATCCTTGCCAAGCGCAAGATCGAAGCCGCCTATCAGGCAGCGGGGCGCCCCATCGACAACGTGAAGATCATGAGCACCGATATCGAGCGCATCAAGGGCGTCATCACCCCGGAGGATGAGGTCAGCCGCATCTATATCAACTTCTGCAACCCGTGGAGCAAGAACGACTCCTCCCACAAGCACCGCCTTACCTACCCGCGCCAGCTGATCGCCTACCGCGAGTTTCTGAAGGACGGCGGTGAGATCTACTTCAAGACCGACGACGATGATCTGTTCCGGGACAGCGTGGAGTACTTCCCCGCTTCCGGCTACGACATCGAGTGGATCACCTACGACCTCCACGAGAACGAGCCGGAATGGAACATCCGCACCGAGCACGAGGGCATGTTCACCGAAATGGGCATCAAGATCAAAGCGCTCATTGCCCGCAAAAAGCCCGGTGCCGACAGCGTGACATGGGTAGACCCCAAGGTGCTCAAGCGGATGGCACGCGAAGCTGCCGCTGCCGAAGCCGCCGCACAGGAAGGCGAAGAAAATGTCTGACCCCTGTGAGCTGTGCCTGAATAATGTTCAGGACGAATACGGCAGCTACTACTGTGCGCAGGGCGCTGCGCTGGACGAGGACGAGATGGCACGCTATCTTGCGCATAATACCGCTGCCTGTCCCTTTTTTGAGCCGGGGGACGAATATAAGATCGTATCCAAACAGAACTGAAGAACGGAGGTGCCTATGGTAAGCTTTCTTACCGATACCGTGGTATGCGGCTTTTCGCTGTACCATATTCTGGCCTATTTCCTGATCTATTCCTGCATAGGCTGGTGTCTGGAGGTCATCTATGCCGCCGCCACCACCGGTCAGCTGGTGAACCGGGGCTTCCTCAACGGCCCGGTCTGCCCCATCTACGGCTTTGGCATGATCATCGTGCTGTTTGCCCTTACGCCCTTGCAGCACAGCATCCTGCTGCTGTATATAGGCGGCGTCATCCTGCCCAGTGCGCTGGAACTGGTGGGCGGCTGGGCACTGTATAAGATCTACCACACCCGCTGGTGGGATTACAGCGATTTTCCCTTTAATATCGGGGGCTATATCTGTCTGGAATTCTGCCTGCTGTGGGGCGTGGGCACGCTGGTGGTCATGCGTATCGTGCACCCGGTGGTGGCTGACCTTGTAGACCTGATCCCGCCCTTTGTGGGGGTTATCCTCATGTGCTTTTTGTACGCCGTGTACGCGGCGGACGTGGTGGCTACCGCCATTGCTGCTTCTGCGCTGGCCGATACGCTGGACACCATGGAGCAGCTGGGCGACAGTATCCACGCCGTCAGCGATGCCATGACCCAGCTGCTGGGCACCACCACTCTGAACGCCGACAAGAAGCTGGACGAGGGACGGCTGCAATTCAAGCTTGCCGCCGCCGAAGCGCGGGATGCTGCCGGAAAGCGCCCCTCTGCCCGTGAGACCATGGCTGCCATCCGCGCCAAGGCCGCTGAGGCTACCGAGGCTGCCCGCCGCGCCAGCGAGGACGCCCGCCTGAACGCTGCCGAAGCTGCCAACGCCGCCCGCCTTGCTGCCAAGGGCACTGCCGAGCGCGCCGCCGAGCTGCTGCAATTGGAACAGCTGGCCGCAGAGCTGCAAGCCCGCAGCGAGGAAATGCAGGCGCAGCTGCTGCGCACCCCCCGCATCGTGGGCCCGCGCCGTATGCTGCGTGCCTACCCGAAGCTCCGGCACGGCAGCAAGCTGCGCAGTCTGCCCACATTGCGGGAGATGCTGCACCGCGCCGAACAGGAAAACAAGGACGACAACAAGAATACCAAATGACCCCGAATGCCACACCGGCGCTGCTGTGTGTGGCATTTTTGTTGCACTTCGCTCGAATAATGTTGTTAAAAAGTGTGAAAAAACTATTTCAAAACGACTTAAACCGTGTTATACTGATTATAAAGTATACAAACCGACCGCAATCGGCTTATCCGTATTGAAACTATCCAAATTGTGAGGAATCGTTATGTCAGAGGAACGAAAGACCAAAACAGATGCCGCCGCACCGGCATCTGCTGCGTTGGAGCGGATCGACCGCAAGGACGCATTTTTACAGGCCCTGCATACATTCCTGACCGCGCATCAGGGAACAGAATGGGCTGTTGCCGCTGTGGATATCCAGCACTTCAAACTTTATAACGAGCTTTACGGCACCGAAAAGGGCGATGCTCTGCTGGAAACTGTGGCAAACTGTCTGCTGGGTTACAGCAGGCAGACCGGCTATCCTGTGGGCTATTTTGGAAACGATGACTTTTTCCTGTGCCTGCCGGACGAAAAGGCCGAGCAGACTGCTGTGCTTGCTACGCTGCAGGCCTGCATGGCTGCCGGAAGGCAGGATGTCACCTTCTTTATGGTAATGGGCGTGTGCCCTGTGCAGGCAAACCCCGGTGCAGATGCCGCCACCCTGTGCAACTACGCGCAGATCGCCGGTGTGACGACCGACAGCGGCTACCTGCACCGCTTTGAGCCCACCATGCTCAACGAGCTGAAAGAACAGCAGCAGCTGCTGGGCGAGCTGGAGCACGCACTGGACAACCACGAATTCTGCTTCTTTTTGCAGCCCAAGTGTAACAGCATCACCCGCGCCATCGTGGGCATGGAGGCACTGGTGCGCTGGAACCATCCCACCCGGGGCTGTGTTCCCCCTGCCGAGTTCATGCCGCTGCTGGAGCGCACCGGCCTTGTGACAAGGTTGGACCAGTACATCTGGGAATCCGTCTGCCAGACCCTGCAGAAGTGGCAGGAGAGCGGCAGCAACCTTGTGCCGGTGTCGGTGAACGTTTCGGTGCAGGATATCCTGAACCTGGATGTGCCGCAGATCTTTGCGGATCTGGTGGAAAAATATAAGCTGGAGCCAAAGCTCCTGCTGGCCGAGATCACCGAGACCATGGTAGCCGAGGACACCCAGATGGTGGAAAGTGCCATTCAGGGCCTGCACCGCAAGGGCTTCTCGGTGATGATGGACGACTTCGGCAGCGGGTATTCCTCGCTGAATATGCTCAAGGATACCAACGTCGATGCCATCAAGCTGGACATGAAGCTCATCGACATGAATCAGGAGAACCGCAGCAAGGGCGTGCAGATCGTGGAGTCGGTGGTGGATATGGCACACCGGCTGAACCTGCCCATCATCGCCGAGGGTGTGGAGACCCCGGAGCAGGTGTCCATGCTGCAAGCCGCAGACTGCCTGTATTCGCAGGGCTACTACTTCTTCAAGCCCATGCCGGTGGAAAACGCCGAAAAACTGCTGGCAGATCCCACCAATCAGGATTACTGGGATCTGCGCCGCGACCTGATGCGCCGCGACCGCCGGGTGGAGAACCCGGGCACCGAAAAGACTGCGCTGGCCTTGCAGGCCTACCAGATCTTTACCGACAACGTGCTGGAGATCTCGCTGCTGAACCTTGCCACCGGTGCGTACCGGGTGATCAAGCGGGACGCCCGCCTGCTGGGTGCAGATCTGGAAAAGGAAGAGGATTTTGTCAACTACTGCGACCGCCTGGTGAACGAGAAGATCGTGCATGAGGAGGACACAGACCTGTTCTTGGAACAGACCGATCTGGAGGCCTTGCGCTCTGTGCTGTACCACGCCACTGCGCCGGAGTTCTACCGCTACCGCGAGAATGTGTCCGGCCAGTATATCTGGGTCACCACAGAGGTGCTGCCCTGCCGTGGCTGCTGTGCCCAGAACCCGTGGGCGACTGTGCTGGTGCGCAACGACGCACAGGCCGACCAGCTCAGCGAGGAGCTGGACTTCTCTTACAGCCACGACACCCTGACCGGTCTTGCCAACCGCAGCCGGTACGAAGCCGACCTGCGGGAGCTGCCCAACAGCGGGTACGAATCCGTGGTGTGCACCTACATTGATGTGGTCGGGATGCACGAGGTAAACGAGCATCTGGGCCACCGCAGCGGCGACACCCTGCTGTGCTGCTTGGCCAACGCCGCCCGCAAGTTCTTTGCCACCAGCCGGGTGTACCGCATCGGCAGCGATGAATTTGTCATCCTGACCCCCAACGAGCCGCCTTACAGCGTGTGGAGCACTGCGGACCGGATGCGCGCCTTTTTGAAGGAAAAGGACTATGTTATTTCCGTAGGCATCCAGCAGACCGCCGACCTGCGCCATCTGGACGAAGCTGTCGCCAAGGCCGAGGCTGCCATGCGGCAGGACCGGCAGGCTTACTACGACCACAACGGCCGCGCCCGCCAGCTGGAAGGCCTGAATGAAAAGATGGAGCGCACCCTGCAGGAAAAGCGGGATGCCGAGCACTTTTTAAAGGTGCTTGCCCCCAAGTACAAGACAGTAATCGTGGTGGACTTGCAGGAGGACACCGTGCGCCCCGTTATTGTGCCGGACGACTTCCAGTCCGTTCTGGACACCTGCGGCGGCTCTTTCCGCGCTGCGTTGACCAACTACCGCGACAAGCTGGTAGCGCCCGAGGACAGAGAAAACTTTGCAAAGTTGTTCGATTTCGGCCTTGTGCGCAGCACCGTGTTCAGCAGCAACCTGCTGGAGCACCGCTACCGCAAGACGGATGGCCGCAGCTTCTGCATCCGTGTGACCCCATACTCCCGCAGCGGCTCCCATATCAACGAGGTGCTGTGGATCTTCGCGGATGAAGAGGTAGAGTAAAATATTTTTATAAGCAGAAAAGCAGCCAGACCGCCCGGTCTGGCTGCTTTTGCGTTTGACGCAACTCCCTCAGTCAAAGCCTGCGGCTTTGCCAGCTCCCCCTCCCATCGTCCCGCAGCAGCGCGGCTCAGTGGTAGAAGGTGTCAAAGTTCACCTGACGGTAGAATCGCTGCTGCAGCTGGTCAAAGCTTTCGCAGTTCTGCGCCAGCAGCCACATACTTTTGGTCACCACGGCCTCGATGGTCATATCGTGGGCCTCTAAGAAGCGGAAGCGGTTGCGCACCCGCTTGCCCACTTCGTACACGCCCACGTCGCTGCCCTCGTAGGTGACTTGCGTGGTCATGATGAGCACTTTGTGGGTGGTCTCGTAGTCGCCCAGCCCGGCGGCAAAGGCGTCCATCAGCTGCTGCGGGATGCCGCCCACGCCGAAACTTTCCACGATGACGCAGTCGTACAGGTGGAAGATCTCCGGGATGAGCGCCGGGGACATGCCCGGGGTCAGCTTGAGCAGGAACACCCGGCTGTCCAGCGTGCGGCTGAACTCCACCGGGCCGGTGGGCCACGGCGAGGGGATGTACCGCACCAGCCGGTCGCCCTGCACCAGCGCCAATTCCGGGAAGTTGACCGACGCAAAGGCGTCGTAGCTGATGGTCTTGTTCTTCTTGGCGCGGGTGCCCGCGATGACGTGCCCGCCAAACACCACCATCACGCCCCGGCTGCCCGGGTCGATAGCACAGACCACGCTGTCCCGCAGGTTTTTCTTGGCATCCGTGATCTCGTTGGAGATGGGCTGCTGCGCGCCGGTGAGGATGATGGGCTTATCCGCGTTCTGGATGAGATAAGAGAGCGCCGCCGCAGAGTACGCCAGCGTATCCGTGCCGTGGCAGATGATAAAGCCATCGTACAAGGCGTAGTTTTCCTGAATGGCGCGTGCCATCATGAGCCAGTGCTCCTGCCCGAGGTCGGTGCTGTCGATGCTGCACAGCGCCAGCGTTTCCGGGCAGCACAGCTCCTTTAGTTCCGGCAGATGCGCAAGCAGCTCCTCGCTGGAAAGCACGGGTTTTAACCCCTGCTGGGTGCGCACGCTGGCAATGGTGCCGCCGGTGGTGATGAAAAGCAGACGTTGTTTGGACATAAAGCAAAAGCCCCCTGTGGCAGAAATTTTAACATGACAACAGTATAGCACACGCCCCGGAGCTTGAACAGTGCCCGCCGCCCAAAAAGTTTTTGCGACCCGGTCACAGAAATCTGCGCGGCTTTGGTGTATAATAAGGGCAAAAGAACCATGCAAAGGAGCAACACCATGTCCAACATCGTCATCGTAGGTTCCGGCCCGGCGGGGGTGTCCGCTGCCCTGTACGCCGTGCGCGCCGGGGTGCAGACCACCGTGCTGACCAAGGGCTCCGGGGCGCTGGCGCGCGCCGAAAAGATCGAAAACTATTACGGCTTCGCCCAGCCGGTCTCCGGGCCGGAGCTGGAACGCCGCAGCATCGAGAACGCCCGGCGGCTGGGGGTGCAATTCGTGCAGACCGAGGCCGTGGGGCTGACATGGACCGACCGCCTGACCGTGGAAACGCTGGCAGGCGCGTACCCGGCAGACGCGGTCATTCTGGCAACGGGTGCTTCCCGCGCGGTGCCCCGCATCCCGGGGCTGACCGGGCTGGAAGGCCACGGCGTAAGCTGGTGCGCCGCCTGCGATGCCTTTTTCTACCGCGGAAAGGACGTGGCGGTGCTGGGCAGCGGCGAGTACGCCCTGCACGAGGTGCAGGCGCTTTTGCCGGTGGTAAAAAGTGTCACCCTGCTGACGAACGGCGCAGCCCTGACCGCAGATTTCCCGCCCGAGGTGACCGTCTGCACCCAGAAGGTAGAGGCCGTTCTGGGGGAGCAGACCGTCACCGGCGTGCAGCTGGCAGACGGCGCGGTGCGGGAGGTATCCGGCGTATTTGTGGCGCTGGGCGTGGCGGGCAGTACCGCACTTGCCCGAAAGCTGGGCGCTGCCGTAGAGGGCAGCCGCATCGTGGTGGACGACAAAATGCAGACCACCGTGCCCGGTCTGTACGCCGCCGGAGACTGCACCGGCGGGCTGTTACAGGTGGCAAAGGCGGTTTACGAGGGCGCACTGGCGGGCACGGAAGCCGCCAAGGCGCTGCGAAAGGGGTGAGCCGTATGGCAGAAACATCTCCGCACGCCCGGTGCTTGGCCTGTGCGTTTCCGTTCTGGGAGCAGCTGACCCCGGAAGAACAGGAGCGGCTGTGCCGCTTTACCCGCCCGGTGCACTACGCCAAGGGCGCCCGGGTGCACAGCCCGCTGGAAAGCTGTGTGGGCATCCTTTTGCTGCGCAGCGGGCAGCTGCGCTCCTATCTGCTATCCGAGGACGGCAGGGACGTGACGCTGTACCGCCTGTTCGGCGGGGAGGTGTGCATCCTGTCCGCCTCCTGCGTGATGGACGCGGTGAACATCGACCTCTATATCGATGCGGAGGAGGACACCGAGGCACTGTGCATCAGCGCGGGCATCTTCCGACAGCTGATGCAGGAAAACGTCTATGTGCGCTGCTACGCCTACCAGATGACGGCAGAGCGCTTTTCCGATACCATGTGGACGATGCAGCAGATTTTGTTCATGAGCGCCGACCGGCGGCTGGCAATCTTTCTGACCGACGAGCTTGCCAAGACCGGCGGCGCGGACCTCCGCATGACCCACGACCAGATGGCAAAGTACATGGGCTCTGCCCGCGAGGTGGTGAGCCGGATGCTCAAATACTTTGCGCAGGAGGGCTGGGTGCGGCTGTATCGCGGCGGCGTGCAGGTGCTGGACAAGCAAAAGCTGCAGGCGCTGGCAAGGGGGGAATAAGAGATAAAAAACAACACCGGAGCGTCCGAAGATGCTCCGGTGTTGCTTTGCTTATGCTCAGGAAATCGCGTCCACGTCCCACTTCATGCGGACGGCGTCGGCGCCGTCCAGCTTGATGTGCATGGCACCGGCGTTGTCCAGTACCTGCTCCGGCTTGCGGGCACCGCACAGAACGTGCAGCCCGGGGATCATGCGGGCGGTCATGGCGATGACCAGCTGCGCCATGGTGCAGTCGTACTTCTCGGTCAGATCGCCCCACTTTGCCAGCAGTTCCAGCGCCTGTGCCCGGCGGGTGGGCTGGAAGCAGGGGTTCGTGTTGCGGGTGCTGCCCTCCGGGTAGGTGGTGTCCATGGTCACCTTGCCGGTCAGAAGCCCCTGCTCCAGCGGGGAGTAGGCCTGTACCGAAACGCCCAGCTCCTTGCAGGTGGGCAGCAGCTGCTTTTCAATGCGGCGGGTCAGCAGGCTGTACTTTTCCTGAATGACGTCCAGCTGGCCGTAGCGGCAGTAGCCCCGGATGATATCGGAGGTAACGTTGGAAGCACCGATGGCGCGGATCTTGCCCTGCTCCTTCAGCTTCATCATGGCTTCCATGGTCTCTTCCAGCGGGTACACGCCAAAATCCGGGCTCTGCCAGTGGGTGTACAGCACGTCCAGATGGTCGGTGTGCAGACGGCGCAGGCTGTCCTCCACGTCCTCGATGATGCTCTTGGCGGAGAGGTCGCGGTACACCTGTACCCCGTCCACTACCTTGTGCAGGATGGGAGACTCGTGCCGCCACTCCAGGCCGCACTTGGTGGAAAGCACCACCTTGTCACGGTCGATGTGCTTCATGGCTTCGCCTACCACTTCCTCGCTGTGGTACAGCCCGTAGATGGGCGCAGTGTCGATCCACTGGATGCCCTGCTCCACGGCGGTCTGGATGGCCTTTACGGACAGTGCATCGTCGTTATCGCCCCACCATGCACCGCCGCCGATGGCCCATGTACCCATGCCCAGAAACGGCACGGCAATGCCGCTTTTGCCAATATTGATATTCTGCATATACTTTACCCTCCATGCCAGCAGTGTTCCCCGCAATGGAAACCCTCATTCTGATGTCTGGCATTCTATGTTGTATTCTTGGCTGCTATATAAAAAAGGCTGCGGAGCGCAGGTGCACTCCGCAGCGCTCTTTTATCAGATGTTGCCGAACTCGCTCAGCTGCAAGCTCTCGTTGTGGGTCTCCGCCCAGCGCACCGCCCAGTCGGAGGTGAACAGCAGCAGACGGTTGCCCTTCATGTCCTCCACAGCCTTGGTGTCGCTGGTCAGGTCCAGATCCCGCAGGTTGTAGGTGTCGGGGTCGTTCTGCACCCAGCGCAGCTGCTCAAAGGGCAGCTGCTGCATACGGATCTCCACGTTGTACTCGGTGTTCAGGCGGTACTCCAGCACTTCCAGCTGCAGCACGCCGACCACGCCGACCACCACTTCTTCCATGCCGCCGCCCACTTCGCGGAAGATCTGGATGGCGCCTTCCTGCGCGATCTGCTCCATACCCTTCACGAACTGCTTGCGCTTCATGGTGTCCTTCTGCTCAATGCGGGCAAAGTGCTCCGGGGAGAAGGTGGGGATGCCCGCGAACTGGACCTTCTTTTTGCCGGTGCACAGGGTATCGCCGATGGAGAAGATGCCCGGGTCGAACAGGCCGATGATGTCGCCGGCGTAGGCCTCGTCCACGATGGCGCGGTCCTGCGCCATCAGCTGGGTGCCGGTGGCAAGCTTGATGTTCTTGCCCTCCTGCACATGGTAGGCTTCCATGCCGCGCTCGAACTTGCCGGAGCAGATGCGCATAAAGGCAATGCGGTCGCGGTGGGCCTTGTTCATGTTGGCCTGAATTTTAAAGATGAAAGCGGAGAACTCGTCCCGGCAGGGATCCACCGGCTCGCCGGTCAGGCTGTCCACGCGGGCCAGCGGAGCGGAGGTGAGCCGCAGGAAGTTTTCAAGGAAGGGCTCCACGCCGAAGTTGGTCAGGGCAGAGCCGAAGAACACGGGGCTCAGCTCACCGCGCAGCACCTTGTCCAGATCAAACTCCTCGGCAGCGCCGTCCAGCAGTTCGATCTCGTCCACCAGCTGCTGGTGCAGGTAGGGGGTCAGCAGCTCGTCCAGTGCGGGGTCGCCCAGCTCGGCCTCGGTCTCGCTGACCTTCTTCACGCCGTTGGCGCGGCCATCGCTGGAGAAAGCCAGCACCTTGCGTGCGTTGCGGTCGAACACGCCCTTGAACTCCTTGCCGCAGCCGATGGGCCAGTTCATGGG
>ERZ1026943.1117-NODE-1117-length-11480-cov-7.810503_pt1 | contig 11480 bp, 10 predicted proteins | sample MGYA00519461_ERZ1026943 | MGnify/ENA primary metagenome ERZ1026943 (study PRJEB26926, sample SAMN06164617) | human gut metagenome | biome: ENVO:00009003; feature: ENVO:2100002; material: ENVO:00002003 | host: Homo sapiens | place: USA | collected 2012 ...
TAAGAATTAGATGTATTAGGCCACTACTGTGGCCTTTTGTTCTTTAATCTATAATCAAACCATTCATTTACATGATATGGATCGTGCCTATCAAAGAGATGCCGTTCAAGCGGCTTATTCTATAACCAAAGATGAACAATTAAAACTTTTCTTAGAATAAGAAGAAGGTGATGTTAAATGAGTAAAGCAATGCAAGAATTATTTGAAGATGCAAGAAATGAGGTGAAGATTGAAACTTCTATGTCTTGCTTTCATTCCATCATAGTTAACTTAAATGTTGATGTGGATTGAGCAATGGATATATTATCCATTGATGAAAAAAATATTGATTTCTATTGTTAGAAGCTAACATCTTTCAAGTAAGATTCGTTTATTAAATAGAAGTGAAAAGAGACAATAAATCTTGATATGTAAACATAGAGGTTTGAAGACAGTCAAACTTGGAAAAAAGTGTTAAATAGTCTATTATTAAGTGGAAGAATCTATAACGATTCATAGGAGGATGTAAAATGGTTGAGTGGAAAAACCTAGACACATTAAATGCATACGAAAAACTACAAAAAGTGGCGAAAGTTGATGTCGCAAAAGTTATGTCTGGAGAAAGTGGAGCAAACCGAGTAAAAAACTATAGTGTTCCAATGGCTGAAGGCATGGCTTATAACTATGCAGCAAAAGCAGTGGATGATGATGTATTAGCTGCTTTGAAAGACTTAGCTGAAGAAGCCCAATTATCTGATAAATATGAAGAATTATACAATGGAGCTGTTATTAATACGGGTGAAAAACGTATGGTTTTACACCAATTATGCCGTGGTCAATTAGGTGAAGATGTTATTGCGGATGGCGTAAATAAACGTGAATTCTATAAGGAACAACAAGCCCGTGCTGCAGAGTTTGCCAATAAAGTTCACAATGGTCAAATTGTGAATGAAGCCGGAGAAAAGTTTACTACTGTTGTTCAAATCGGAATTGGTGGTTCAGATTTAGGCCCTCGTGCTCTTTACCTTGCCTTAGAAAATTGGGCTAAACAAAATAATACGTTTAAAATGGAAGCTAAATTTATTTCTAACGTAGATCCAGATGATGCTTCTTCTGTATTGAAATCAATTGATTTGGCACATTCCTTATTTATTTTAGTTTCTAAATCAGGAACTACATTGGAAACTTTAACCAATGGGGCATTTGTTGAAAATGCTTTGAAAGATGCTGGCTTAAATCCTGCAAAACATATGGTTGCAGCAACTAGTGCAACTTCACCATTGGCACAAAATGAAGGTTATTTAGACGCTTTCTATATGGATAACTACATCGGTGGACGTTACTCTTCAAGTTCTGTTGTAGGTGCCGTTGTTCTTTCCTTGGCCTTTGGTCCTGAAGTATTTGCTGATCTAATGGATGGAGCTCATGCAGCCGATGCAAGCGCAAAAGAAAAAGATGTAATGAGAAACCCTGCTATGTTAGATGCTTTAATCGGGGTTTATGAAAGAAATGTATTAGGTTACCAAAGTACAGCTGTGCTTCCTTATTCACAAGCTTTAAGCCGTTTCCCAGCCCATTTACAACAATTGGATATGGAATCCAATGGTAAGAGTGTAAACCGCTTTGGGCAACCCGTTGATTATGTAACTGGACCAGTCATCTTTGGAGAACCAGGTACCAATGGTCAACATTCCTTCTATCAATTGTTACACCAAGGAAAGAATATTGTTCCATTACAATTTATTGGATTCTTGGATTCCCAAATTGGTAATGATGTAGTTATTGAAGGAAGTACATCACAAAAGAAATTATGTGCCAATGTTGCAGCCCAAATTGTTGCCTTTGCATGTGGTAAAGATGATGAAAATCCAAATAAAAAATTTGATGGTGGTAGACCTTCCAGCATTATTATTGGAAAACAATTAAATCCAAAAACATTGGGTGCATTATTAGCACACTTTGAAAATAAAATCATGTTCCAAGGTTTCCTTTGGAATGTAAATAGTTTTGACCAAGAAGGTGTTCAATTAGGTAAAGTACTTGCCAAACGTGTTTTAGCACACAACACAGAAGGTGCTTTGAAAGAATACGCTGACTTGTTTGAAATCTAAGATGGAATCATTTGATTCCATCTTTTTCAGGAGGAGTTTATGGAAAAAATTGCTAGTTTTACAGTCAATCATTTAGCTTTGTTGCCAGGTATTTATGTATCAAGAAAAGATAAAGTGGGAGATCAAGTATTAACCACTTTTGATTTACGTATGACAGCACCGAATCGTGAACCAGTTATCAATACCGCAGAAATTCATACTTTAGAACATCTCGGTGCAACTTTCCTTCGTAATCATCCTGATTGGAAAGAAAAAGTTATTTATTTTGGCCCTATGGGTTGTCGTACTGGTTTTTATTTGATTCTTGCCGGAGACTATGAATCAAAAGATGTTGTTTCTTTAGTACAAGAAATGTTTACCTTTATGGCCGACTTTGAAGGGGATGTTCCCGGAGCAAGTCCAAGAGATTGTGGAAACTACCTGGATATGAATCTTCCTTTGGCAAAGATTGTTGCCAGAAGATATTTAGACCATACTTTAAATCATTTGACCGAAGAAAATTTAAATTATCCAGCTTAAAGGGTAGGGAGTATCAACGCGATACTCCTTTCTTTTTAAATGAGAAAGATAACTTGATTCTTCGATGAAATGTGTTATATTCGTTTTAGCATTTTTTTGGAGAATAAATTTATGGAATATAAAAACAACAATACCTTTTCTTTTGAAAAAGTGAAAACTTTACCCAATGGATTAGGTCGCGCAGGTATTATTCATACCCCGCATGGAGACATTAAAACGCCCGCTTTTATGTGTGTTGGAACCGGTGGGAAAGTACGTTATTTAAGCATGGAAGATCTAAAGTCAATCAATGCCCAAGCTATGTTGAGCAATGGGTACCATTTGCGTAAACCCTCTTTTGAAATCGCCAAAGCAGGCGGATTAGCCCAATGGAGTGGTTGGAATGGTCCTACCTTAACCGACTCAGGTGGTTTTCAAGTCATGTCTTTAGGTTCTGGAATTGGGAAAGTCGTAAATATGGACCGAGAAAAAGAAGTAGTCAATGCCGCTAAAAAAGATCGTTTAACCGTTGTAGAAGAAGACGGGGTTTATTTTACTGACCCTTTTACCAATGAAGATGAAAAAATCGGACCCGAGGAATCTATGCAGATTCAATGTCGAATTGGAGCCGATATTCATATGGCCTTTGATGAACTAACGAGTCTTGCGGATACCTATGAATACAATGTCGAAGCTTTAAAGCGAACGGAACGCTGGGCCCAGCGAAGCCTGGACGAACATAAAAAACACCACATGGATCTCGGTTATTACCAAGCTTTATATGGAGTTCTGCAAGGGGGACGTTGGGAAGATTTACGCCGCAGTACCGCAAAGAAATTAGCCCAAATGGATTTTGATGGCTATGGATTAGGTGGTGCTTTTCTAAAAGAAGATCTAGGTGAAATCTTGCGTTGGTGTTGTGAAGAATTACCCGATAATAAACCACGTCACTTGCTTGGTTTATCTCGTCCTGATGATATTTTTACCGGCGTTCGTATGGGAGCGGATACCTTTGATTGTGTCGCACCGACAAGAGAAGCAAGACATGGACGCATCTATCATCGCTATGGTTATTACAGCATCAATAAACAAGTCCACTTGGATGAATTGCTAGATCCAGAATGTGATTGTCCAACTTGTCGCGCTGGCTGGACACGTGGACAGCTTAGAGCCTTAAAAAAATCAGAGAATAATGAAGAAAAAGAACTGTATTTCCGTTTGGCTTCGATGCATAATCTGCGTTTCATTCTGCGCTTGATGGAAAATATTCGCCAAGCCATTTTAGAAGATCGTCTGGATGAATACCAAGCCCAATTTTATAAAGATTATTATGGCAAATAAAAAGGATCGATTTCGATCCTAATTATTTGTACTACCTTGGAGTGTTATCGTACACTCTTTTTCTTTGCCATCACGATTCACTTTCACTTGAATCTTATCACCAATCTTATGCTTGCTGATGGCCGCTTTGACTTCAGAAGAACTACTTACTTCTTTGCCATCAACTGATACAATACGATCGCCTTCCTTTAAGCCAGCTTTATCGGCAGCACCGCCATTTACAATTTGTACAATGTATACACCTGTTTCTTTATCCGAATTATCTCCCATATAGTAGTTTGAGTTATTCGTATAATCGTATAAAGAAACACCTAAAACAGGACGATTTGTCACACTTCCATTGGAAATCAATTGATCAATGATATCGGTCGTTTGATTGATAGGAATCGCAAAACCAATACCTTCTACACTACCCGAACTTGTCGAATTCGAAGAATATTTTGCGTTGACAATACCAATTAAATTTCCATCGGCATTAAACAATCCACCACCAGAGTTACCTGGAGAAATCGAAGCATCGGTTTGCAGGAGTGTCATTGTTGTACCACCTACATCAATTTGACGATCTAAAGCGGAAATAATTCCTTCGGTAACAGTTCCACCTAATTCACCTAATGGATTACCTATCGCAATCGCAACATCACCTACTTCCAGTTTGGAAGAATCGCCAAATGTAGCGGGGGTTAAATTGTCAGCTTTAATTTTAATGACGGCAAGATCGCTATCGGCATCTTTTCCGATTAATTGTGCTTCGTAATCTTTTCCATCCGTTGTACGAACGCTAATACTGCTGGCATTATCAATAACGTGATTATTCGTTACGATATATCCATCTTTGCTGATAATGACACCACTACCAGCCCCTTCGGATACATATTGACCAAACATGCTGTCACCACTTGATACTGCTTCCGTTTTAATTTCTACGACCGATGCACCACATTTAGAAGCAACAGAGCTTACATCCGATTTGGATGCTTTTGAAGAAGCTTTTCCAGTGACTTGGTTAATGGTTACTCCAGATGAAGACTGGTTTGCTAAATATCCGCCTGTAAAACCAAATACGCTAGAACACAAAACAACTAAGACAATCAATAAGAGAGTTCGTTTTGTCTGTTTGTTTTGCGGGTTTTGATTATTGAAATTCATAATTTACCTCCATATTTTTCTTAAGTATACATCGAAAACCTTAATTGAACATAAAAATACATTCTTGTATTTTTATAAATAATAGATATATTAATATGTGATTGTTTTTTAAGGAAGATAAACTATGCAAAAAATATATTCAGTATGTGATATTCATTCACCAAAACAAATACAAGAAATGTCATTGGAAGAATTAAATCATCTCGCAAAAGAAATTCGTACCTTTTTAATTGAATCCATTTCGAAAACCGGTGGGCATTTATCAAGTAATCTGGGAATTGTCGAAGTGACGCTGGCCATGCACTATGTATTTCGCTGCCCCGAAGATAAATTGATTTTTGATGTAGGTCATCAATGTTATGTACATAAAATTTGTACCGGAAGAGCCAGTCAGTTTCCCACTTTACGTCAAAAAGGTGGATTATCTGGTTTTCAAAAGCGCAACGAAGGGCCTTATGACTGTTGGGAAGCCGGACATTCTTCAACTTCTTTATCTGCAGCTTTAGGTTATGCGATTGCCCGGGATTTAAAACAGGAAGACTATCAAGTCGTTGCCCTTATTGGTGATGGATCGCTAACTGGTGGTATGGCTTTAGAAGCCTTAAATGATATCGGTTCGAAACAAAAGAAAGTGATTATTATCTTTAATGATAATAATATGTCAATCAGTAGAAACCACAGTGGGGTAGAAAAACGTATCACCAAACTTCGTTCTTCTCATCTATATATTGATTTGAAACACGATGTGAAAAATAATTTAAAAGCCAATAAATTAGGTAACAATGTATACAATAAATTATCTTCTGTACGCGATCGCATTAAAGATGAAGTTATTGATGCACCGCTTTTTAAAGAGTTTAACCTCGACTATATGGGACCAGTTGATGGGCATGATTTAGCGAGTCTAATTAAAGTTTTTCAAGCGGCAAAAGAACATGATGGACCAATTGTGGTTCATGTCCTAACGCAAAAAGGGAAAGGATATAAGTATGCCCAAGAAGATAAGATAGGTAAATGGCATGGAGTTTCTCCTTTTGATATCAAAACCGGAAAACCATTATCGCAATTGCCAAGTGATCAAATTTCCTGGTCACAAGTTATTTCAAATACTTTGATTGATCTAGCTAGCAAGGATTCGGATATTGTAGCTATTACCCCAGCAATGGCCCAAGGAAGCAAGTTGTTAGAATTTCAAAAACAATACCCTAAACGATTCTTTGATTGTGGAATTGCTGAACAACATGCCGTAACCATGGCTTGTGCCATGGCTTTAGGCGGATTAAAACCTTTTGTATCCATCTATTCGTCTTTTCTACAAAGAGCGTATGATCAAGTAAACCATGATATGGCAAGAATGAATTTACCCGTTGTGATTGGCATTGATCGGGCAGGACTTGTAGGGGATGATGGTGAAACCCATCAAGGTGTTTTTGATATTTCCATGTTGCGCAGTATTCCCAATTTAATTCTTTCGCAACCTAAAGATGCCAAAGAAGCGCAAGACTTATTGTATACAGCTTTTCAAACCAAACGTCCTTTCTGTATTCGTTATCCACGAGGAAATGTGCACTATGAAAAGAATCCATCGTATCAAGAAATAGAAGTAGGAACTTGGCAAAAAACAATCATCGGAACGCCAGAACAAGTTGTAATTACCTATGGACCAGACGTGGATCATGTTATTGAAAAAGCACGCGCTAACCATCTGAACCTGATGGTTATCAATGCTCGTTTCTTTAAACCTATTGATACCAAGATGATTGATTTGATTTGTCGCATGAATCTTCCTATTACGGTTTATGAAACGGATATGAAAACCGGTGGTCTAGCCAGTGCTATCTTAGAGTATTTGAACGCCAAAGAAAAACGCATTACATCCATTGGAATCAAAGATCACTATGTCTGTCACGGACCAGTTCGCAGCTTACGAATCCAAGAGGGAATTAGTACCGATCAATTGTTTACACAATTAGAAAGTACGTCTTCTAAGGATGAGAAATAGACAGAATCTTTAACAGTTGAAATCAAGCAGAAACCGAAGATTGCCTTTGTTGATAAGGAGATTTTAGGTTTCTTTGTTTATAAAAATGTTCCTATGAATTACTTGTTTCAATAGCTTGAACAGCTGTAAAAAGTAGAAGGAACGGGTATATTTGAGAATTAAAAAAGAGAATGGTATAATGACCCTGTATCCAGAGGAGGGTTTTAAAATGCCTGCAAAAAAAACACCTGCAACGAAGACCGTTGCGAAAGAATCAACAACCGTAAAGAAAACAGTGGAAGCAGCTCCAGTTAAAAAGGAAGCTGTGAAAAAGACGACTACAGATATAAAAGCGACTACAACGAAAAAAGCCGAAGAAGCTAAGAAAGCAACACCTGCTAAAAAAGCTGCGGCAACAAAACCAGAACCAGCTAAAAAAAGTGAAGCTCCAAAAGCTACCGCTACAAAGGCTGAACCTGCAAAAAAGGCAGAAGCAAGTAAACCTGCTGCCAAGAAAGCCGAAGAAGTAAAGAAGGCACCAGCTAAAAAGACAACAACGAAAAAAGCTGCACCTAAGAAAACTACAACGGCAAAAAAAGCTGAGCCTGCTAAAAAAGAAGCAGCAGCTAAAAAAGCCGAAGAAGTGAAAAAAGCTGCTCCTGCAAAGAAGACTGCCAGCAAAAAAGCTGCACCAAAGAAAACTGCAACAAAAGCTAAAGCATCACCTAAGAAAGCAGCTGTTAAAAAAGCTAGCCCAGCGAAGAAGCCATCTGCTTCTAAAACGAAAAAAGAAAAGTTGGAACAATACAACAATTTTGCGATTGATACATGTTTAGAAATGGCAAAAGCGATGGGTGTTGCGATGGATTATGATGCATATGCAGCAATGTTACTAGATAGTGACAACATCAAACAAATGGCAAAAGATGTTTTAGCAAAATACAATGTAGATGCCAAAGCATTCAGTTTTGAAAAAGATGGTTATGATACGGACTTAATTGAAGTGATTTTCAACCGTATTAGTGAAACCGTTGATATCAAAGCCAGTGACTTTAAAGACATTGCCAAAGACATTAAAACGCATGCGCAATATGAGATTCAAGATGATGCCACAGCCAACAATGAAGAATATCAAAAAGATTTTGATTTAGTTCGTGAAGTGCTAATGATTGGTCAAAGAAAAAACATTCATTCAACTGAAGATATGAAGGCTTTTGTCAAAGAAGATCCAACCGATTTAATTGGAAAATTTATGGATCTAGCGCTTCAAGTACTTCCATTGTTTGAATACGATGATGTGAAGTATTATGAAAACTTCATTTATGCCGTTCTTTCCCAATTTGATGATTTACATCAAAAATGGGGAACACGTGCTTTGATGGATGTCGCAGACCTTTATATCAAACATGGTGATTATGGACTAGGTGATGCAAATTACAATTATGTATTACGTGAAAACGAAATCAAAGATATGATCTATTATCGTTTTGCGAATGTCTATGTAGGTATTGATTTGGATAAAGCCAAAGCTATTGCCAACAGCTCATTCCAATACGTAGATGATCGTTACGATTATTATCCAAAAATCATCGAGATTTTAGAAAAATAGTTTTTTAACCGGGGCTTAGTCTCCGGTTTCCTTGTGCTTTTACACCAAATAAGGTATATTAGACATACTATGTTTAGGAGGGATTGTTTTGGCTAAGACAAGTATTCCAAAGTGGATTTTACAATGTTTGGATCAATATGGAAATTGTGCATGTGGTCGTGATATTACAGTAAAGATGGGCAAAGATAATTTATTGAAGGCTTTAGCTGAATTAGGTTATCCTTGTGATATGGAAATTATCAATAACATCGACAATGAAGAATATCCAAAAGAAGGAACATATATTCTTATTTCAAAGAATCGTCAAATTTTATTGGATAGTGATGAATAGTAAAAAAATCCCTGCTTAGGGATTTTTTTGTTGCCAGTCTTCTTTTACCAGCAAATATTTTCGACTTGCCAATAAAGCGATAATACCAATGATAGATAATAGTAAACTGAGGTTATTTAAGTGTTCGATAATAATGTATCGGGCCATGGTGAAAATCAATACTTCCGTTACATTTTCCATAGAGTGTTTAATTAGCATTCGTACAAATTCTAGTACAATCACTAAATTAAAGGCATACGAGAGCATCGTAACCAGGGCTTTGCCACTTACGTCACTTTGAAGAATTGTTCCAAAATGCAAGAATAATTTAAGTCCTTGTATGATGACACAAAGGATAAGAAAGGTGGCAATCACATATTCTAATATGGTTGTGATTTTCGTAAGAATTTTACTGATATCTTTCATGTCTTCATTGTAACATAGTTCATATTGAAAATTCTTACATTTTTGTGGTAATATTTTTCAGAAAGAGGAATGTGATAAATATGTATAACTTAACACAGAAAATCATCAAAGAGCATTTAATCAAAGGAGAATTAAAAGCAGGAAGTCCTATAGAAATTCGTATTGATCAAACCTTGACGCAAGATGCAACGGGAACAATGGCCTATATGCAATTAGAAGCCATGGGTGTTGATCAAGTCAAAACCGAATTATCTGTAAGTTATGTTGATCATAACACCTTACAGAATGGATTTATGAATGCCGATGACCATGCCTACCTACAAACTGTTGCCAGTAAACATGGGATCTATTTTTCTAAACCAGGAAATGGAATCTGCCATCAAGTGCATTTGGAACGTTTTGCGAAACCAGGAAAAACTTTAATTGGTTCCGATAGCCATACGCCTACTTCAAGTGCCATGGGGATGATTGCCATTGGAGCAGGAGGTCTTGATGTTGCCAAAGCAATGGCTGGAATTCCATATCGTTTAACGATGCCTGAAGTTATTGAAGTGCGTTTGACAGGAAAACTCGGACATGGTTTAAGTGCAAAAGATGTCATTTTGGAATTGCTTCGCCAATGCAGTGTTAAAGGTGGCGTTGGAAAAGTCTTCGAATATACCGGTGATGGGGTACAAAACCTAACTGTTTATCAAAGAGCAACTATTACCAATATGGGTGCTGAATTAGGTGCAACAACATCGATTTTCCCAAGTGATGACATCACCAAAACATTCTTGGAACGCCAAAACCGCAGTGCTGACTGGAAAGAACTGTCTGCTGATCCAGATGCTAGCTATGATGGCTTAGTAGAAATTGATTTATCCGCTTTACAACCAATGGCAGCTTGTCCAAATTCACCAGATGCCGTAAAGAATGTTACCGAATTAGCCGGTACAAAAGTAGACCAAGTTGCAATCGGATCTTGTACGAACTCTGGATACGAAGATATGATGCGTGTCGCAAATATCTTAAAAGGCAAAACTGTTCATCCAAATGTTTCTTTAGTCATCTCTCCAGGTTCCCGCCAAGTCTTGGAAAAGTTAATTGAAACAGGTGCTCTGTCTACCTTTATTAAAGCCGGGGCAAGAATTCTTGAATGTGCTTGTGGACCATGCATTGGAATGGGACAATCGCCAAAAAGCGATGGAATTTCTTTACGTACCTTTAACCGAAATTTCTATGGACGTTCAGGTACTTTGAGTGCAGGAATTTATCTAGTCAGTCCAGAAGTCGCTGCCGTTAGTGCTTTAACCGGTACGATTAGTGATCCTACTACATTTGATTACGAAGACAGCTTTGATCAAGAACCAATCTTCATTGATGACTCTATGATTTTAAAACCAAGTGAACATCCAGAAACGGTTGAAGTGATTCGTGGACCAAACATTAAACCACTTCCACAAAACACGGCTATGACAGAAGAAATCGAAAAGAAGGTTGTTATTAAATTACCAGATAATATTACAACAGATCACATTGCACCAGCCGGAGCTAAGGTTTTGCCTTATCGTTCTAATATCGAAAAATTATCTACCTTTGTCTTTATGAACAATAAAGAACATTTTGATGAAATCTGTAAGGCAAACCATGGTGGTATTATTGTAGCTGGAGAAAATTATGGCCAAGGTTCAAGCCGTGAACATGCCGCATTAGCGCCAATGTATTTAGGTATCAAGGCCGTTCTCGCAAAAAGCTTTGCGCGGATTCATCATGCTAATTTAGTAAATTTTGGTATTCTTCCATTAGAATTTGTCAATAAGGAAGATTATGACACCATTGATGAAATGGATGATTTAGTTGTAGAACATGTAAAGGGATTATATGATAGTCCAGTTATTACAGTTACCAACAAAACAAAAGGTTGCAGCTATCAAGTACAAGCGCATCTAACCAAAGAAGATCTAGATATTATTATGGAAGGTGGCGCTTTGAACTACATTCGTAACCATCAATAGAATTTTGGGATACACAATTGTGTATCCTTTTTTGTACGACAGGCAGTCGTGCTTATAGTTGATAATCTAAATCAATGAT
>ERZ1026943.1118-NODE-1118-length-11480-cov-7.397374_pt1 | contig 11480 bp, 6 predicted proteins | sample MGYA00519461_ERZ1026943 | MGnify/ENA primary metagenome ERZ1026943 (study PRJEB26926, sample SAMN06164617) | human gut metagenome | biome: ENVO:00009003; feature: ENVO:2100002; material: ENVO:00002003 | host: Homo sapiens | place: USA | collected 2012 ...
AGATCTACACAAGGCTATTCGTCGGCAGCGTCAGATGTGTATAAGAGACAGGCGATAACCAGGATAGCGCCGTCCATCTGCGCAGCACCGGTGATCATGTTCTTAATGTAGTCAGCATGGCCGGGGCAGTCCACGTGTGCATAGTGGCGCTTGTCGGTCTCATACTCAACGTGAGCGGTGTTGATTGTGATACCACGCTCTCTCTCTTCCGGAGCCTTATCGATATCTGCATAGTCCTCGAACTTTGCATAGCCCTTGTTTGCAAGGTACTTGGTGATAGCTGCGGTCAGAGTAGTCTTACCATGGTCAACATGGCCGATCGTACCAATGTTAACATGGGGTTTGGTTCTGTTAAAATGTTCTTTTGCCATTGGAATTTCCTCCTTAAGAATTTACAATAGTCAATTGTCAATGATATTCTATCAAAATCGAATAAAAATAGCAAGCATTTTTTATTGATTTATCGAATTATCAGTCTTTTTTGGCGCGTTCGCTGATAATGCTCTCAGAAATGGACTTGGGAACAGGCTCATAGCCGTCCGGCTCCATGGTATACTGTCCACGGCCCTGGGTCTTGGAACGCAGGTCGTTTACATAGCCAAACATCTCAGACAGCGGTACGCGAGCATTGATCTGCTTTGCGCCGTTGCGGTCCTCCATACCCTGGATCTGGCCACGGCGGGAGTTCAGGTCGCCGATTACATCGCCCATGTATTCCTCAGGAACGATAACAACAACCTTCATCATCGGCTCCAGAATGATGGGGCCGGCCTTCTTGGCAGCGTCCTTAAATGCCATAGAACCGGCGATCTTAAAGGCCATCTCAGAGGAGTCAACCTCGTGGTAAGAACCGTCGTACAGCTCTACGCGAACATCTACCACATTGTAGCCTGCCAGAATACCGCTCTTCATAGCGCCCTGGATACCGGCATCTACCGCAGGGATATACTCCTTGGGGATGGAACCGCCGACGATCTGGTTCACGAATTCATAGCCCTTGCCGATGCCGGTCTCCGGATCAATGTTGGGCATAATGCGGATCTTACAGTGACCGTACTGGCCGCTACCGCCGGACTGACGCTTATACTTGGTATCGGAAGCTGCTTCCTTGGTGATGGTCTCTTTGTAAGCCACCTGGGGAGCGCCAACATTGGCCTCTACCTTGAACTCGCGCATCAGACGGTCAACGATGATCTCCAAGTGCAGCTCGCCCATGCCGGCGATGATGGTCTGACCTGTCTCTTCATCGGTGTAAGCCTTAAAGGTGGGGTCCTCTTCTGCCAACTTAGCAAGACCCAAGCCCATCTTTTCCTGACCGGCCTTGGTCTTCGGCTCAATGGCAACACGGATCACGGGATCCGGGAAGTTCATGGACTCCAGAATAATGGGATGATCCTCGTCACACAGCGTATCACCGGTGGTGGTGTTCTTCAGACCTACGGCAGCAGCGATGTCGCCGGCGTAGCAGGTGGGAATATCCTCACGGTGATTGGAGTGCATTTGCAGAATACGACCCATTCTCTCCTTATGACCCTTTACAGAGTTGTAGCAGGGAGAGCCTGCGTCAATGGTACCGGAATATACACGGAAGAAGCAGATCTTACCAACGAAGGGGTCAGTAGCGATCTTGAACGCCAGAGCAGCAAAAGGCTCTGTGTCGGAAGAGTGACGATACTCCTCCTCGTCCGTGTCCGGATTTACGCCCTTAATGGACTCAACATCCGTGGGGGCGGGCATATAATCTACGATTGCATCCAGCAGGGGCTGTACACCCTTGTTACGGTAGGAAGTACCGCAGGTGATGGGCACCATCTTGTTGGCAATGGTAGATTTTCTGATGGTCTTTTTGATCTCGTCAACAGTCAGCTCTTCACCGGCGAAATACTTCTCCATCAGCGCGTCGTCCATCTCGGCGACATGCTCGATGAGCTGCTCGCGGTACTTCTGCGCCAATTCCATCATATCCTCAGGAATGGGCTCACGGCGAACATCATTACCCAGATCGTCATAATAGATCTCGGCGTCCATATTCACCAGGTCCACAATCCCGCGGAAAGTGTCCTCCGCGCCGATGGGCAGCTGAATGGGCAGAGCATTGCACTTGAAACGGTCATTGACCATATCCAGTACATTGTAGAAATCTGCGCCCATAATGTCCATCTTATTGACATAGATCATTCTCGGTACATGGTACTCGTCAGCCTGACGCCATACGGTCTCAGACTGGGGCTCAACGCCACCCTTGGCGCACAGAACGGTAACGGAACCGTCCAACACACGCAGGGAACGCTGCACCTCTACGGTGAAGTCCACATGCCCGGGGGTATCGATGATATTGATTCTGTGCTTCTTCCAGAAGCAAGTGGTAGCAGCGGAAGTAATAGTGATACCGCGCTCCTGCTCCTGCGCCATCCAGTCCATGGTTGCTGTACCATCATGGGTCTCACCGATCTTATGGTTAATACCCGTGTAATACAGGATACGCTCGGTGGTGGTGGTTTTACCAGCATCAATATGCGCCATGATACCAATATTTCTTGTCATTTCAAGAGATACTTTTCTCGGCATAATATCCTCCTAACAAACTGAATGGCTTAATATCTGAAATGAGCAAACGCCTTGTTTGCTTCAGCCATCTTATGGGTATCGTCGCACTTTTTGGCAGCGCCGCCGGTCTTATTGGTAGCATCCATAATCTCGGCTGCCAGGCGCTCCTTCATGGTTCTCTCAGAACGCTGACGCGCATAGAGAGTGATCCAGCGCAGACCTAGGGTCTGGCGCCGTTCCGGACGAACCTCAAGCGGTACCTGGTAGGTTGCACCGCCTACACGGCGAGCCTTAACCTCCAGTACGGGCATAACATTCTCCATGGCAGCTTCAAAAGTTTCCAGGGGATCATTACCCGTCTTTTCTTTGATGATGTCGAAAGCGTCGTACACGATCTTCTGTGCGACACCTTTTTTACCATCATACATAACGTTGTTGATCAGGCGTGTAACAAGCTTAGAGTTGTACAGCGGATCAGGCAGAACGTCACGCTTAGCGATCTGGCCTCTTCTTGGCATCTTCGCTTCCCTCCTTCATTATCATTGATGAGTTCATAGGTACTCGAGTTTTCCCGTGGAGCCAACAAAAAGGTCATACACTGTATAGCTATATAAAGTATATAAACTTTTGCCGGATTTCCAAACAAGAAGATCAAACTCAGCCGGGCTGAGCTTGGTGGATCCTTAACGGATCGGCGCTGCTCTTATTTCTTAGCAGCCTTCGGTCTCTTGGCGCCGTACTTAGAGCGGCCCTGCATTCTGCCGTTCACGCCCTGGGTATCAAGAGTACCGCGAATGATGTGGTAACGCACACCGGGAAGATCCTTTACACGGCCGCCGCGGATCATAACTACAGAGTGCTCCTGCAGGTTGTGACCTACGCCGGGAATGTAAGCGGACACTTCAATGCCGTTAGACAGACGCACTCTGGCAATCTTACGCAGTGCAGAGTTCGGCTTTTTCGGAGTTGCAGTCTTGACTGCGGTGCAAACGCCGCGCTTCTGGGGAGAATTGTTATCGGTCATAACATTCTTCTTGGTGTTCAGCCCCTTCAGCAGAGCCGGTGTTTTGGACTTTTTCTCCAGCGTCTTACGACCTGTTCTTACAAGTTGGTTAAAGGTAGGCAATCGTTTATCTCCTTTCAAATTATTTTGTACGCTTTTGCGCACAAAACCCAAATTTGGCAAAGCAAATTTGCATTTTCTGCTCAAAAACGCACCTACTGGGGCAGAACTTTACGGTTCTGCCCCGGTAAATGGTCAATTTTTGGCTAAATTCGATGGGATTTGGGCCGATTTAGCGCAAATTGCACACCGACAATTTAGCATTATATCACTCGGACATACTGTTTGTCAAGAGCTCTTGCAGCTGTTCCAGGTTCAAAATTTCCTCGCTGCCCTCAGCGGAGAAATAGCTGGGCACCACATCCACCTTGTCAAACACCTGCATACCGGTACCGGCGGGCACCAGCTTACCGATAATAACATTTTCCTTCAGACCGATCAGCGGATCCACCTTGCCCTTGATGGCAGCATCGGTGAGCACGCGGGTGGTCTCCTGGAAGGAGGCGGCGGACAGGAAGGAGTCGGTAGCCAGAGACGCCTTGGTAATACCCATCAGGATCGGGATATAAGTGGCGTGCTTCAAAGTGGTCTCACCCAAAGCGATCCGCTTGTCAATGGCCTCATTGGCCTCGTCTACCTGGGCCACATCCACCATGGTGCCGGACACCAGATCGGTATCACCGGCATCGTCCACGGTGCACTTCTTAAGCATCTGACGAACGATAACCTCAATGTGCTTGTCGTTAATATCAACACCCTGGGTACGGTAAGCGAACTGTACTTCCTTAATTAGGTAGTTATAAACAGCCTCTTCGCCCAAGATAGCCAAAACATCGTGGGGGTTCACGGCGCCGAGCGTCAGCTCCTCGCCCTTCTTCACATGGGCACCCTCAACAATGTGCTCGCACAGGCGGGCACCGTAGGGGATCAGATACTTCTTCTCTTCCCCGTCCTCGCCGGTCACAATGGCGTGGCGGCTCTTCTTGATCTCCTCAAAATGAACCACACCGTCGATCTCTGACAGAATGGCCAGCTGCTTGGGCTTTCTGGCCTCGAACAGCTCCTCTACACGGGGCAGACCCTGTGTAATATCGGCGCCGCCGGCAACACCGCCGGTATGGAAGGTACGCATGGTCAACTGTGTACCCGGCTCACCGATGGACTGGGCGGCGATGATACCCACGGCCTCACCTACCTGAACCGGCTCGTTAAAGGCCAGGTTGGCGCCGTAGCACTTGCAGCACACGCCGTGGTGGGACTTACAGGTGATCAGAGAACGGATCTTTACGGACTCGATACCGGCGTCCACAATACGCTTGGCGTCTTCCTCTGTCATCATACGATCCGGCTCCATCAGCACTTCGCCGGAGTTAGGATCGATCACCGGGTCTACAACGAAACGACCGGTGAGGCGCTCCTCCAACGGCTCCAGTACACGGTTGCCGTCCATGATCTTGCTTACGATAATACCATCGTGGCAGCCGCAATCCTGGTCGCGAATGATTACATCCTGGGATACATCTACCAGACGGCGGGTCAAGTAACCGGAGTCTGCGGTACGCAGTGCGGTATCGGCCAAACCTTTACGGGCACCACGGGAGGAAATGAAGTATTCCAGAATATTCAGACCCTCACGGTAGTTGGCACGAATGGGAACCTCAATGGTCTTACCGGCGGTATTGGCGATCAAACCACGCATACCGGCCAGCTGACGCAGCTGAGAGGTACTACCACGGGCGCCGGAGTCTACCATCATGTGAATGGGGTTATGGGCGCCGTCAAAGTTACTGGTCAGCTCGTTGGATACCTTGTTGGTGCAGTCCTCCCAAGCCTTAATAACGGCAGAAGAACGCTCCTCGTTGGTAATCAAGCCGTAGTTGTAGTTGGTGGTAATCTCGTCCACCCGCTTCTCGGCCTCGTCCAGGTACTCCTTCTTCTTCTCCGGGATCAGGGCGTCCACAACGGCTACGGTGGTGCCGGAAATGGTGGAATACTTATAGCCCTGTGCCTTCAAAGCGTCCAGCACCTTAGATGCCACAGCCACGCCGTGCACGCGAATGCACTTCTCGGCGATCTGCCCCAGCTGCTTCTTCTTTACAACAAAGCTGATCTCCGGTACAAACTCATTCTCCGGATCGGAACGATCCACAAAACCCAGGTCCTGAGGCACCGGGGCGTTAAAGATCACACGACCGATGGTCGTCTTAACCAGGTGCTCGTGCACTTCCCCGTCCACTTCCTTGGAGAAGCGGATCAGGCACTCGGAGTGCAGACCCAAAGAGCCTTCCTGGTAGGCCATCATGGCCTCGTCCTTATCTCTGTAAATGTTATAGCGGGTATATTCGTTGCCCTGGGCGTCTTTCTCCACCGTGGGGCAGCCCGGCTCGCCGCCCTTAATCATGGTCAGGTAATAGGAACCGATCACCATATCCTGGGTAGGCACGGTCACCGGCTTACCGTCAGAGGGCTTCAGCAGGTTGTTGGCAGCCAGCATCAACATTCTGGCCTCCGCCTGCGCCTCTGCGGAAAGGGGCACGTGCACAGCCATCTGGTCGCCGTCGAAGTCTGCGTTAAATGCGGTACAAGCCAGCGGGTGCAGCTTAATTGCGCGACCCTCTACCAGCACCGGCTCAAAGGCCTGAATACCCAAACGGTGCAGGGTAGGTGCACGGTTCAGCATCACCGGGTGATCCTTAATGACCACTTCCAGAGAGTCCCAAACGGCCGGGTTGTTGGCACGCTCCACCATCTTACGGGCAGATTTAATGTTAGAGGCCACGCCGGTCTCTACCAGCCGCTTCATCACAAAGGGTTTAAACAGCTCGATAGCCATTTCCTTCGGCAGACCGCACTGGTGCATCTTCAATTCCGGACCAACCACGATTACGGAACGGCCGGAGTAGTCAACACGCTTACCCAGCAGGTTCTGACGGAAGCGACCCTGCTTACCTTTCAGCATATCGGACAGGGACTTCAGCGGACGGTTGTTGGGGCCGGTGACCGGACGGCCACGGCGGCCGTTGTCGATCAAAGCGTCCACAGACTCCTGGAGCATACGCTTTTCGTTGCGCACGATAATATCCGGTGCGCCCAGCTCCAGCAGCTTCTTCAAACGGTTGTTTCGGTTAATAACGCGGCGATACAGGTCGTTCAGATCAGAGGTGGCAAAACGGCCGCCGTCCAGCTGAACCATGGGGCGAATATCCGGGGGAATTACCGGGATGGCATCCAGGATCATCCACTCCAGCTTATTGCCGCTCTGATAGAATGCATTGACCACATCCAGGCGCTTGAGCAGACGCACACGCTTTTGACCGGTAGCCGTCTCCAGCTCCTCGGTCAGCTCATCCCGCAGGGCTTTCACATCAATGTCTTGCAGCAGCTTTTTGATGGCCTCGGCGCCCATGCCGGCCTCAAAGTCGTCCTCGTAGCGCTCGCGCATTTCTGCATATTCTTTTTCGTTAAGGATCTGCATTTTCTCCAGCGGGGTGTCGCCGGGATCCGTTACGATATACAGTGCAAAGTACAGCACCTTCTCCAAATAACGGGGACTCAGATCCAGTACCAGCCCAAGGCGGCTGGGAATACCCTTAAAATACCAAATGTGAGACACGGGAGCCGCAAGTTCAATGTGACCCATACGCTCACGGCGTACCTTGGCCCGGGTGATCTCTACGCCGCAGCGCTCGCAGACCTTGCCCTTATAGCGTACTCTCTTATATTTGCCGCAGTGGCACTCCCAGTCCTTCATGGGGCCGAAAATGCGCTCGCAGAACAAACCGTCCCGCTCCGGCTTCAGCGTTCTGTAATTGATGGTCTCCGGCTTGGTGACCTCGCCGTAGGACCACTCCCGAATCTGCTCGGGAGACGCCAGACCGATTTTGATCGAGCTGAATTCGTTTTCTTTATTCTCCATCATGGAAGCACTCCTTTATATATAATGTAGTGTCGGAATGGCGTTTACGCGTCGGCCCCGTCGTCCGAATCGTCGTCCAGGGCGTTTGCAAACAAATCTGCAAACGAATCCGCTGCGTCTGCGCCTGCTTCCTCGCCGGCTTCTTCCGCATTCTCAATGCCAAAGCCCTCGCTGCCCTCGTCAAAGTCATTGACGGTGGTGAACGCCTTGTCATCAATAGGCTGAATACCGGTGCCATCGTCCAGATCCTGCTTGAGCTCTACTTCCTCGCCGTTGGCGTCATACACACGAGTATCCAGACCCAGTGCCTGCAGCTCCTTAAACAGAACCTTGAAGGATTCCGGCGTGCCTGCCTTGGGGATATTCTCGCCCTTAACAATGGCCTCATAAGCCTTCACACGGCCCACAACATCATCGGACTTCACCGTCATGATCTCTTGCAGGGTGTAAGCAGCGCCGTATGCCTCCAGTGCCCAAACTTCCATCTCACCGAAACGCTGGCCGCCGAACTGGGCTTTACCACCCAAAGGCTGCTGGGTGACCAGGCTGTAAGGACCGGTGGAACGGGCATGAATCTTATCATCTACCAGGTGATGGAGCTTCAGGTAATACATGTAGCCCACGGTCACCGGGTTATCAAACTTTTCGCCTGTACGGCCGTCGGTCAGGGTAGTCTTACCGTCCTCACGCAGACCGGCCAATTTCAGGCACTCACGAATGTCGTCCTCATGGGCACCGTCAAATACGGGGGTCATCATCTTCCAGCCCAGTGCCATAGCGGCATAGCCCAGATGCACCTCCAGCACCTGCCCGATGTTCATACGAGAAGGTACGCCCAAGGGGTTCAATACAATATCCAACGGGCGACCGTCCGGCAGGAACGGCATATCCTCCTGGGGCAGTACCCGGGACACAACGCCCTTGTTACCGTGACGACCGGCCATCTTATCACCGGCCTGGATCTTACGCTTCTGGGCGATATAAACGCGAACCACTTTGTTCACGCCGGGGCTCATTTCATCGCTGTTGGCACGGGTGAACACCTTAACATCCACCACAATACCATACTCGCCATGGGGCACACGCATGGAGGTGTCACGCACCTCGCGGGCCTTCTCACCGAAGATGGCACGCAGCAGCCGCTCCTCTGCGGTCAGCTCCGTCTCGCCCTTGGGGGTCACTTTACCCACCAAAATATCGCCGCTGTGTACCTCGGCGCCGATGCGGATAATACCGTCCTCGTCCAGATCCTTCAGCGCGTCCTCGCCCACATTGGGAATATCGCGGGTGATCTCCTCCGGACCCAGCTTGGTGTCTCTGGACTCCACCTCGTGCTCCTCAATGTGAATGGAAGTATAAACATCGTCCCGCACGATCTTCTCGTTGATCAATACGGCGTCCTCGTAGTTGTAGCCTTCCCAGGTCATAAAGCCGATCAGGGCGTTCTTACCCAGAGAAACCTCACCATTGCAGGTGGCGGGACCGTCGGCGATCACCTGGCCGTCCTCTACCTGCTGGTGCAGGGAGACGATGGGCCGCTGGTTGATACAGGTGCCCTGGTTGGAGCCGCTGAACTTTACCAACTCGTAATGGTCGATCTCACCGGAAGCGGTCTTAATATCAATGGTACGAGCGTCTACGGCGCACACGGTGCCGCCACGCTTGGCAATGACCACCACGCCGGAGTCGTAAGCTGCCTTATACTCCATACCGGTACCCACCACCGGGGCCTCGGTCTTCAGCAGCGGCACAGCCTGGCGCTGCATGTTGGCGCCCATCAGTGCGCGGTTGGCGTCGTCGTTCTCCAAAAACGGAATCATAGCCGTAGCTACGGATACAACCATCTTGGGGGATACATCCATGTAATCCACCCGCTCCGGGGGCAGAGTCAGGAACTCGTCCCGATGGCGGCAGGTAACGCGGCGGTTGGTGAAGTGACCTTCCTCGTCCAGGGGCTCATTGGCCTGGGCCACAACGAACTCGTCCTCCACATCGGCGGTCATGTAGACCACCTCATCGGTGACCACACCGGTCTCTTTGTCCACTTTACGGTACGGTGCCTCAATGAAGCCGTACTCATTCAGCCGGCTATAGCAAGCCAAATAAGAGATCAGGCCGATGTTGGGTCCTTCGGGAGTCTCAATGGGGCACATTCTGCCGTAATGGGTATAGTGTACATCTCGCACCTCAAACCCGGCGCGGTCACGGGACAGACCGCCGGGGCCCAGTGCGGACAGACGGCGCTTATGGGTCAGCTCCGCCAAGGGGTTGTTCTGGTCCATAAACTGGGACAACGGAGAGGAGCCGAAGAACTCACGAATGGCAGCCACCACCGGGCGAATGTTAATCAGTGCCTGGGGGGTAATGGCGTCCTCGTCGTCCTGTGCCTGCAAGGTCATACGCTCACGAATCACGCGCTCCATACGGGTAAAGCCGATACGGAACTGGTTTTGCAGCAACTCGCCTACCGCGCGGATACGACGATTGCCCAGGTGGTCAATGTCGTCTGTGGTGCCTACACCGCAAGCCAGGTTGCAGAGATAAGACACGGTAGCAAAAATATCGTCTGTGGTAATGTGCTTGGGCACCAGGTCGTCCTGCTTAATGCGAATCTCCTCTTTCAGTGCCTCTTCATCGTCGCCGCACTTCTCCAGGATCTCTGCCAGCACAGCATAGCTGACCTTTTCGCGGATACCCAGAGGGGTGCAGTCAAAGTCCACATATTTCTTGATATCGACCATGCCGTTGGACACAACTTTTACTTTGTTGCCGTCCACATCGACAAATGCAAACATAACACCTGCATCCTCGATCTCCATGGCCTTGATCTTGTCGATCTTCTCACCGGCGTCTGCCAAGAACTCACCTTGGGGAGAGATCACCGGTTCTGCTAGGATCTGGCCGTTCAGGCGGTCAGCCATACCCAGCTTTTTGTTATACTTGTAGCGACCCACTCGGGACAGATCGTACCGGTGCGGGTCAAAGAACAGGCCGTCCAAGTGAGCCTGTGCCGTCTCCAAAGTGGGCGGCTCGCCGGGACGCAGGCGCTTGTACACCTCCAGGAGTGCCTCCTCCTGGTTCTTGGTGGTGTCCTTCTCAATGGTGGCCACCAAGCGCTCATCCTCACCGAAATAGTCAATGATCTCATGATCGAGACCCAGACCCAATGCACGCAGGAAAGTGGTGATAAAGATCTTGCGGTTTTTATCAATACGCACATAGAACAGGTCGTTGGCGTCAGTCTCATACTCCAACCATGCGCCCCGGTTGGGGATCACGGTGTTGGTATACAATTCCTTACCGGTCTTGTCATGGTCCATGTGGTAATACACGCCGGGGGAACGCACCAACTGAGACACAATGCAGCGCTCTGCACCGTTGATTACAAAAGTGCCGGCATCCGTCATCAGCGGGAAGTCGCCCATGAAAATGATGTTCTCCTTCACCTCACCGGTCTCTTTGTTCTGCAAGCGGGCACGGACCTTCAGCGGTTTGGCGTAAGTCACATCCCTTGCCTTACACTGGGCAATGGTGTACTTGGGGTCCTCGTCCATGGTGTAGTCGATAAAGTCCAGCACAAGATTGCCTGTATAATCCGTGATGGAACCAATGTCGCGGAACACCTCTTCCAAACCTTCATCCAGGAACCACTGGTACGATTTCTTCTGCACTTCAATGAGGTTGGGCATTTGCATCACTTCATTGATCTTTGCAAAACTCTTTCGTGTTGTGGTGCCGAGCTGCACGTCTTTCACGTTCAACATAAAAGGGGTCACTCCAATCTTTTTTTCTCAGAAAAAAGTCGAAATCCAGCGCCGATCCGCTGCCGCGGGCCAAAGTTTTTCGCACGGCCCGGCAGGGGCGCGCATATACTCGTGCGCATAAATTTCCATTTTAATCGTGCATATAATATAGACTGTCTCTTATACACATCTGACGCTGCCGACGAATAGC
>ERZ1026943.1125-NODE-1125-length-11452-cov-6.454067_pt1 | contig 11452 bp, 7 predicted proteins | sample MGYA00519461_ERZ1026943 | MGnify/ENA primary metagenome ERZ1026943 (study PRJEB26926, sample SAMN06164617) | human gut metagenome | biome: ENVO:00009003; feature: ENVO:2100002; material: ENVO:00002003 | host: Homo sapiens | place: USA | collected 2012 ...
GCACCGCAAATCAACAACTGTAAAGGAATGACCGTATGACGAATCAGAAAACCCTTTCCAGCGGCGAAGGCCGCTTTGACATCAGCACGGCGGGCCTGCACATTCTGGCTATGACCCTTATGCTGATGGACCACCTCTGGGCCACGCTGCTGCCTGCGCAGGAGTGGCTGACCTGTGCAGGCAGACTGGCTTACCCCATCTTTGCCTTTATGGCGGTGGAAGGGTACTTCCACACCCGCAGCTTCCGAAAATACGCGCTGCGGATGCTGGTCTTCGCCGTGCTGTCCGAGGTTCCGTTCAATCTGATGTGCGGTGGAACATGGTTTTACCCGGTACACCAGAATGTGATCTGGACGCTGCTGATGGGTCTTTTGGGGGTGCATCTTCTGGAAACGGTGCGCCGAAAGCAAAAACCTGCCCTGTTTGCGGCGGCCGCAGTCGGCGTTATTCTGGCGGGGGCGGTGCTGGGAATCCTCTGCATGGTCGATTACTACGCTGTCGGCGTGCTGACGGTGCTGGTTTTCTACTTTTTCCGTGGCCGGGCATGGTGGTGCCTGGCAGGGCAGCTGCTCGCGCTGTACTGGCTCAATGTCGAGATGCTGGGCGGCCTGATGTACCCTGTGCAGCTGTTCGGCGTTTCGTTTGAGATCTGCCAGCAGGGCTTTGCGCTGCTGGCGCTCGTCCCCATCTGGCTGTATCGCGGGCGGCAGGGTTATCACAGCCGGTGGTTCCAATATTTCTGCTATGCGTTTTACCCCGTACACATGCTGGTGCTTGCACTGGCCCTGCAGTTCCTGAACCGCTGACCCCCCAAACAAGCAACAAAAACACCCCTCTCAGCATGAACCGCATCCCGTCAAGCGTACAATGAAATAAAATAAGATTTTGCTGCCAAGAGCACTGCTCTTGGCAGATTTTTTACGCAGCAAATGCCATCTGGTACTTTTCCATTGGCGTAACAACCCCAAGATTGCGCTGTAAAGCACTATACAGAAAAAGGGCTTCCGCCAGCAGATGCGGAAGCCCTTTTTGTGAAGGAGAATAGTGAATATCAGTTTTTCATTTCGGCACGAATCTTATCGTTGGCCTCCTCGACCTTCATGCGGGAGAGGATAAAGGTAATGATGGCATCCAGCACAAAGGGAATCACGAGGTACATGAGTTTCAGCATATTGATGCAGGAATCCGGCTGTACGGCCAGCGCCTTATCGTAGTTGCTGAACGCCAGCAGCCAGCCGGTGATGGCGGTGCCGAGACCGCCGCCCAGCTTGACACCGAGCGAGGTGCAGGAGTACATCGTGCCGTCTACGCGCTTGTGCTTCGTCAGCCAAGTGTACTCGGAGCAGGAGGCGATAACGGCGTTCATGTCGCCCTGCCACGGGCCCTGACCCAGTGCAGCAATGGCCGTGAAGAGCAGCATCATCTTGACATCGCCGGTGCCAGTATAGCCGGCCACGGCAACCAGCGCGCGGGCCACGGTAGCAAGGGCATAGCTGCCAACATTCAGCTTGTACATACCGTGCATCTTGGCAACGAGGGTCGGGGTAAAGACCAGTGCGATGATCAAAGGAATGTTGATGGCCCAGGAGAACACGCCGAACAGGTTCTTGTCGCCAAGGATATGAGCAGTGTAGTAGGTACCCATACTGATCATGGCACCATAGATCTGCTGCAAAATGTAGGTGACGCAGATCATCAGGTAGTATTTGTTGGAGACCAGCAGCTTGGCAGCTTCGACAAGACCGTACTTCTCGTCTTTCTCGATTTCGGCTTTATCCGTGGTATCGACAAACTCTTCCTCCGGCAACTCCTTGACGGAGAAAACAGAGAGCGTGTTGACGATCAGACCGATAATGGCATAGACGATAGCCACGGTGCGCCATGCTTCGGCAGTGTCGCCCAGTGCAGAGACAGCCAGCAGCGTGAAAGACTGGATGGCAAGGCTGGTGGCGAATGCGAACATGAAGCGGTAGGAACCCATCTCAACGCGCTCGGCGCTGTTCTTGGTGACAAGGGCGGTCAGGGCAGAGTAGGCGATGTTGTTGGCGGTGTAGAACACGGCATTCAGCAGAGTGTAGCAGATTAAGAACCATGCGTACTTGGCAAACTCGCTCATGCCCATGGGGATGGCGAAGATGCCGACCAGTGTGATGGCGCAGCCGATGTAGCCGTAGAGCATCCACGGGCGAGCCTTGCCCAGCTTGGAGTGCGTCTTGTCAATCATCGAGCCAAAGAAGATGTCGGTAAGGCCGTCAAACAGCTTGGACACAGCAATCAGCGTGCCGACGATGCCGGGATTCAGGCCGACGGTGTCGGTCAGGTAGATCATAACGAACGAGGAGAGGAACGCATAGACCACGTTGCCCGCAACATCGCCGGAGCCGTATCCGACCTTGTTATACCACTTCAAATAACGTCTTTCAGTGTTTTCAGACATGAGAATTTCTCCATTCTTTTGTGTAGAGGTTATGCTTTTTCGGGAATCAGACGGATGCTGAAATCGAAGGAAGCGTCGTCAAGGCGGTACTGCTCCGCCAGACGCGGCCCGCAGCTGGCAGAGCCGATGCCGTTCTGTGCATAGTCAAGGCAGAGAACGGTGCTGTCACAGGGATGCAGCTCATAGTTGTGCGCCTTTTCAGTCAACTCTTCCTGCGTGTAGTGCGAGGCGTTGAAGCAGAACGGCTTTGCACCGACAGCGGTAAGCTTGATGCCAGCGCCATCCAGCTGGACATAATCGCAATCATAGTGACTGCCGTTCTCCTGCGGGCGAATGTAGTCCTCGTGCTGCTGCCAGATGGTGGAACTGAAGTAGCCGTGGCTGGCAGCATGGTGCTTGTCGCAGTAGCTTTCCATCGGACCCATGCCGAAGTAACTGACGCGGGCCATTTCTTTTGGCAGGAACAGGCGCAGGCCAAAGCGCGGCAGTTCGGGGAATACCGTGTTGCGCTCAGCGTGCAGTGCCAGCGTTACTGCACCGCTGTTGGAAACCGTCCAGCAGACATCCAAATCAAGGAATTTCTGCAAGCTGATCGGTGCAATGCCGACTTTGGCGCGCAGAGTCACACCGCTGTCCGTCACCTGATATTCGGTGCGGTAGGCGTTGGTCATACAGTGGTCATAGCGGGCAGCCAGCCAATCCAGCTTCAGCTTGCGGTCATTGTCCGTAGGAGCACGCCAGATGTTGAACTCCATTTCCTTGTCCAACAGGACTGCATCCTCGTACTGCATCGCGGCGAACAGACCCGTCAGCTTATTAAAGTTGTAGGTGAAGTTCTTGCCGCGCAGCGTCAAATAGCGGTCCGTCTCCTGAACAGTGATTGTGCTGTTGGAAGGGGCATCACTCCACATAGCCAAGGTTCTCTGGTTGCGGCTGTCTTCGTTTTCCAGCAGGATTTCATCAAAACCCAGGAGATGACCTTCCGAACGCAAGGACAGGTCTTTATCGCAATGGTAGAAGATTTTCAGGAAACACTTGCCTTTATCGGGAATATGGACGGCCAACGGCAAGGCGTTTTCGCTGTGCGGCGGCAGGGTGAAACCGTCAGGGTAAGGGATGAAGCCGTTGTCGATGACCTCGCCGTCGCAACTTACCTGATAGGTTAGTGCGGCATACTCGGTCAAATCAACAAAGTCCATGTAGTTATGCAGCGTGAGCATGCCGGATTCCCGGTCGTACTTCACAACACGCGCCGGGCGATAGACGTTCTTGAACTCCAACAGCCCGGTGTGCGGGCGGCGGTCGGGGTAAACCAGACCGTCCATGCAGAAGTTGCCGTCATGCGGCCACTCATTGTGGTCGCCGCCGTAATAATAGATGCCGCGGCCGTCTGGCATCTTCCCTTTATAAATACCGTGGTCGCACCACTCCCACAGGAAACCGCCGACCAAGCCATCATGGCTCTGAATGAACTGGAAGTAATCCTCCAAATCGCCGGGGCCGTTGCCCATGCAGTGGCTGTACTCGCACATGATATAGGGTTTGTCCGGCTCGTTATCCAGATATTCCTGAATGCTTTCGAGAGAAGGGTACATATTGCTGAACATATCAATGTTCGAGAAATCGTATTTACGGTTCTTGCTGCGGTACTGGGCGCTCTCGTAGTGGGTCAGGCGGCGGGGGTCAAAACTCTTTGTCCATGCCAGCGCTTCTTCGAACGTGCAGCCGTAGGCGCTCTCGTTGCCCATCGACCAGATGATGACGCAGGGACGGTTCTTGTCACGCTCCACGCAGAGGCGTGTGCGGTCAACGGTGGCCTCGGTGAACTCCGGGTTGTCTGCGATGGGCTTGTTCCAGTTTTCAACGTGGTTGGGCCAGCTTTCGTTGCCCTCGCAATAGTATTCGGACGCACCGTGGCTCTCGTTGTCGGCTTCATCAATGACAAAGAAGCCGTACTGGTCGCAGAGCTGATAGAAGTAAGGCACATCCGGGTAATGGCTGGTGCGGATGGCATTAAAGTTGTGCTTTTTAATCATGAGCAGGTCTTTTTTCGTCTGCTCAAAGCCAACAGCATATCCCGTGACGGGGTCGGATTCGTGGCGGTTTACACCGTGGAACTTGATGGACTGGCCGTTGACATAAATCTGATTGTTGGCAATGTGAACCTCGCGGATGCCCACACGGTCCGTAATAGTCTCGTTGGGCGTGTCCAACACAAGGGTATATAAGTAGGGCTGCTCTGCGTTCCAGAGTGTCGGGTCAACAACGGTGATTTCTGCATGATAGGGGAATGCCGCATCATCCGGTGCTTCCACGGGCGTTACGCTGCCGACCATTGTGCCGGCTGCATCGTAGAGGGTGATGCGGGTGGCAACGGCGGAATCGTAGTAACGCAGGCGGACAGCAACCTCTGCGGTGCTGCCGTGGATGTCAGTGGTAATGAAATAGTCCTCGATGCACTGTTCCGGTCGGTGCAGCAGGTAGACATCACGGAAAATGCCGTTCATGCGGAACATATCCTGATCTTCCATGTAACTGCCATCGCACCATTTCAGCACGAGGACCGCCAGATGGTTGGTGCCGTCCTGCAAAAACTTCGTTACATCGAACTCGCTTGTGGAATGGGCGACCTGACTGTACCCGACAAACTGACCGTTGAGCCAGACATAGAAGCAGGAGGCAACGCCCTCGAAGTTCAGAAATGCACGCGGGGCGGTGGCATCCTTTTGGTAGGTGAAGTCGTAGAGGTAAGCGCCGCAGGGATTCTCTTTGGGAACATACGGCGGATCAGCGGGAAATGGATAGCGGATGTTGGTGTACTGGTGGTGGTCGTAGCCGTGGTTCTGCCACACGCTGGGGACCGGGATGCTGTCAAAAGCGGAGGCATCATAGCCGACCTCATAGAAAGCATCCTGCAAGTCATAAATACTGGCGTAGTACCGAAACCTCCAGCTTCCGTTCAAAAGCTTGAAGCGATCCGAGGTCTCGCGGTGCTCGACTAAGGCATCGCTGCGCCGGGATGCCGGAATGTAATAGGCACGATTCGGCATGGTACCCACATGCAGTGTGTGCGGGTCCTCGTAATAGTGCGGAATCATCATCCATTCTCCTCCTGTGATTTATACAGTTCTGCTTGCGTTCCGTCTGAAATTATTATACAATTTCTATATACAATAAAACATAAACGGTATTGCACTAAACATGCACAAAATCAATGGCTTTTTGTAAAGTGAAGGTAAAATGGACGAAGCACCTCGCAATATTCACAAAAACAGGAGGAAATTTTTGTGTACATTAACTCTGGATATCTGAACAATTCCCGTACAGATTTCAAAGACAACTCCACGCCGTTGGTGGTGGGCAGCTGTGGCACCTACCGGCTGAAAACGCGCCCCAACCTACCGACTTACTGGCAGAAAGGGCGCAGGGATTACCAGATTTTATATGTGGCAAACGGCAAGACGCATTTCTGGTTTGACGGCAAGGAAGAAATCGTCAGCGCGGGCCATATGGTGCTTTACAAGCCGGAAGAAATCCAAAAATATGTATATTATCTGGAAGATAACCCGGAAGTTTTCTGGATTCACTTCACAGGCAGCGATGTAAAGACCATACTGGCGTATCACGGCATCTCGCTCGATGAGCATGTGTTCTACTGCGGTGTGTTGCCGGATTACAAGGCGTTGTTCCGCAAAATCATTCAGGAGTTGCAGCTGTGCCGCTATGGGTACGAGGACTATATCGCATCGCTGTTCAACGATATTCTGCTGTTGGTGAACCGCCAACAGCATGAACAGAAAAAAACCACCGGCGACGTCCAAGAGCAAATTGAACGCGCGGCGGCTTACTTCAACGAGAACTATAACACAAAGATCAGCATAGACGATTATGCGGAATCCCTGCACATCAGCACCAACTGGTTTATACACAATTTCAAACAGTACGCAGGTATGTCCCCGGCCCAGTACATCCTCTCCTTGCGCATGGTCAACGCCCAAAGCCTGTTGGAGCGGACGACCTACAACATCAAGGAAATTTCCGAAATCGTAGGGTATGAGAACCCGCTGTATTTCAGCAGGGTGTTTAAGAAAGAGATAGGGAAGTCACCGGCGCAGTATAGGAAAGAAATGACCCCTACTGAGGCAGTATAAGGCGCGACAGATTATCTGCTAATGAATGAGAGTATCATGATGGATAAAATTTCGGATGTGACACGGCAAGACATCATTGACGTTATCCGCAATGGATTTGTAGTGTCTTTTGACGAGCCACAATATGATAGTATAAGTGGTAACTATATTGTCAGTTACAGAGCTAAAATATCCTATCATGGCCGACTGGACGAGCTTGGATTTTTGGAAAGACTGTATGACTTATAGCAATTTCCAAAATTAAAGCGCATATCCGCAGAAGCGGAACCAGCCGGAACAATCAGAGATAGTCACAGAGTGAAAAGCATTCTGAATCGCATTTGGAAGAGCATCCAGCGTCCTCGCCTTGAATTTACGAAGGAAAGCCTTCACCTTCGACCAAAGTTTTTCAATAGGATTCAGATCAGGACTATACGGTGGAAGATAGATGTATCGAACCTCCGAGCTGTCCAGCAAATTTTTTACTGCCTTTGCATGGTGCGACTTCATATTATCCATTATGAGAACAGAATTTCCGTTCAGATGAGGCAGCAAATCAGTTTCCAGATACCGCTTAAACCTCTCCACAGTCGTTCCACCTGAGAAAGTCGTATAGCGTAGTTCCCATCCAACTGAATCGATGACAGAATGGTCATGTTCTTGGGCTTGGAAAGTGGTGCGGAATCAACAGCTCTGCTTCCTCCAAGCGAATAGGCATACCGCTTGTCATATCCGTATTGCATTCGCTTTCATCCAGAAACACAAAGTCACTTGCCTTGAATCCAGATATAAGGCCGTTCCAGTCTTTTCTCTTCTGCGCCACATCGGGGACGCTCCTGTTCATTGGCATGAAGAGACTTTTTCTTCCGGCGGCATCCTGCTTTCTGAAGAAAACGCCAGACAGTATCAATGCTGACAGGCAAATCCAACGTTTCAATGATTTCCAGACTCCTCCCTCCTAACTCCTACTTTTATCAATATTCGATTTTCACCGTTCTTACCTCAAACGGTTTGAACGGGGCAAGGTTGGTGAGGTCAACGGAGAATTGGGCGTTTTCTGCCATATCGCACTGGTGGGCGGCGGTCACGGCAAAGCCGGGGTGCAGGGCAACGGGGGCAGTGTGGGAACCTTCGCATTCATACAGGCGCACGATCATGGCGTTCTGGGCGTCCTCGCAGGGCTTTACGGTTTCTACCACTACATTGCGGCAGCTGGTGGTCAGCAGGGCAGGGGAGGGCGCATCGGCAGCCAGCACGGTGGGTAGACGGTCGAACCGCATGCCGCGGCGGGGCACCTTGGCGCTGAAGCCTTCCGCATGGGGCTGGATGGCGTACCGGAACGTGTAGGTGCCTACATCGCCGCGCTCATCGGGCCGGGTACCGCCCTTGGCCAGCGTCAGGGCCATGGTTCCGCCCTGAACGCTGATGCCATACTTGCAGTCATTGAAGATGCTCAGCCCGCGGCCCGGCTCCGAAAGGTCGGTATAGCGGTGGTTGCAGCGCTCGAACATGGCCTGCTCGCGGGTATCGTTGGCAGTGGTGGGGCGCTCAATGTAGCCAAACTGGATCTCGTGTCGGGCTGTTTTGGCGCGCAGATTGGTGGGAAATGCCGCTTTCAGCACACGGTGCTTTTCGTTCCAGCGCAGTACGGTCTGCCATTCTACCAGCGTGCTTTCGGCGCGGAAAATCATGTCCTGCTCAAGGATTGTTGCGGTGCCCAGTTCATACCGGCTGTGCAGGCGGAACTCCTGCGGGCCATCGGCGGTCACGGTCTGCTTGGTAAGGCGGGCGGCGGGCTGCAATTTCATCATGCAGTCGGCGTCAATATCCCAGCCATCCCAGCCAGCGGAAACATCCTCTGCCATCAGCAGGGTATTCATTGGGCCGTCCGCCCACTGCATGCCGTCTGCACGGGTAATAAGGGAGGTAATGCGCCCCAGCTCGTCCAACTGTACTTGCAGCAGCGGGGTGGTCAGCGTTTTGCCGTCATACACAAAGCGGCTGGTTTGGGCGGGCTGTTCACCGGGAACAAAATGCAGCACGGCAGCGCCCAGCGCGGGGCGTTCCAGCCCATACACAGCGGTGGCGGCGGTGCCATCGGCAAGAACCACATTTTGCAGCGTCACGCCGGGCTCCTGGGCTATAAAGCCGGAGGCAATCTGCGGCAGGTAGAACACATCGCGGCAGGGTTCATCCAGCGGGTTCAGCACGGTATAACAGTTCTGCGCGGGGGCAAACCAGCTGCGCAGCAGTTCGCTGCCGGTGTGCAGCATCTCGGCCATATCATACAGGCTGCGGTCATTAGCGGCGGCAATGCAGCTGCCGGGCAAGATATCGTGGAACTGGTTTACCAGCAGGGTGTTCCACAGCGGGCGCAGGGCAGTGCCGTCCGCAGGGGTGTGGGTGGCAACAGCGCTGCGGGTCAGGCAGAGCTCCAGCATGCGCAGCAGGTTTTCCGCCATGCGGTTGTTCTTTTTGATCTGCTGCTTGGCCGTCAGGGTGCCGCGGTGCAGCTCCAGATACAGCTCACCGTCATACACAGGCAGGGTAGGGGCGGCGGCTTCCAGCTTTTGCACAAAGGCATCGGCGGAGGTATATTCGACCTTGGGGCAGCCCTCCAGATCCTGCAGCCGTCGGGCGGCTTCGATCATCTCAAACTGCGGTCCGCCGCCGCCATCGCCATAGCCAAAGGCCACCAGCCGCTCCGGGAACGCCTGCTTGCGGGCAATGTGGTCCTTGTAGCCAATGCCCTCAATGCGTTCCAGCAGCCCAGCCGGGTCGGGCCAGGTATCGATCACAAAAAAGTGTGCTACCACGCTGGAACCGTCGATGCCTTTCCAGACAAAGGTTTCATAGGGGAAGCGGTTGGTATCGTTCCAGGCAAGCTTGGTGGTCAAAAATCCGGTCACACCAAAACCCTGCATAATCTGTGGCAGGGCGGCGCTGTAGCCAAAGGTATCCGGCAGCCAGAATACCCGCTGCTCCTTGCCGAACTTATCCCGGATGTACCGGGTGCCCCACAAAAACTGGCGGACAAGGCTTTCGCCGGAGGGAATGTTGCAGTCGCATTCCACCCAGACCGCGCCGTTCAGCTCAAACCGGCCATCGGCTACCCGCTTTTGCAGCTGGCGGAATACCTGCGGGTAGTGCTGTTCCATCAGCCAGGTGTGGTAGGCAGCGCTCTGGATGAACCGATACTCGGGGTACTGGTCCAGCAGGTTGAACTGGTTGGCTGCGGTGCGGGCAATCTTTTTGATCGTTTCGTCCATCGGCCAAAGCCAGGCGGTATCAATATGGCTGTGGCCCACAAGGTCCGCAGTGGGGGCGCTGCCACCGTTTTTTTGGGCCAGGGCGGGGGCCATCACGCGGCGTGCTGCGGCCAGGCTGGTGTGCCAGGTCTCGGCATCAGTGGCCGTTGGGTCATAGTACAGCACCTGATGCACCTGCGTTAATACGTTCAAAATCTCTGCGCGGCGGAAAGAAGTTTCCGGCAGTTTCTCCACCAGCTGCAGCAGAACCCGCAGGTCAAGAATAAAGTCCAACACATCCTGATTTTTAATGCAGACAGAAATTTTATCCGCAGTAAACCGAAAATCCCGGTGGGGGCGTTCCTCAAACGGCTGCTCGCCAATGACATAATGCCCGGCATAAAATTCAATGGCTAGCTGCACCGGGGTGCCCGGAACGGCAGCGCGGGTAAAGCAGTCGCAATAATGGTTGCCATGGCGGGTTACGACAATTTTGGTGGCAAAGGTACCGTAGGGTTCGCCGTTCACCCACAACATGGCCTCGTACCCGCCAAGCTCCGGGTACAGGTAAAGCGGCTGCCCGGCCAACTCATTCGGTGGGGTATACTGGGTCAAAAACCAGCAGTAACGGCCCTCACCACCCCAGGTTTTGCCGGTGGGGCGGGTTTCGGGCACAGCGGCCAGGGGGGCATCCGGCACAGTCTCCAGCCGGTCGGCAGTTTCGTACATCGTATAGGGCAGCTGGGCGATTCTGGTGAACACATAGGGTTCAAACACTTCCAGCGCGCGCTTTAGTTTGCCGATCAGTTTGCGGTTCTGGGCATCGTTCAGCATGGGGCGCCTCCTTCTCTCTTTTCCTGGGTTTCCGTTTGACTCGTTTTTTGCCGGGGCAGCGGGCGGCCCGGCGTTGTTTCATGCTTCCATCATACGGGTTTTGGGGCTTTCTGCAAGGCATTATAAAGAATTGATGATGCGATATCAACAATTCGTTATGTTGCAAAGTGGGTAAAATCGTCTATAATGGTAAAAACGCATGAATTTTGTTCAAAGGAGGCCCACCCCATGCCGCAGGACCGCACCCCGCAGCTTTCCTTCAATTTGTCCCGCAGGCTTATCAGCATCTTTCTAGTTTCGGTGCTGGCGGTTTACACTGCCGGCATTACCGTTACCCTGCGCCTGCGCCGCAGCGCTATGCAGGACTGGCAAGCCGCCTACACTGCCCAGGCTGCGGATTTTACCGATCAGCTGAACACTGAGCTGCTGCGCATCCGCACCCAGATGAAATATACCCTGACCCGTTCTGTCACCCTGCGGCTGACCCTTACTCCGCGGCAGGCCAGCTTTCCCGCGCTGTATGATTCCATCCTGCGTATGACAGAGCAGGTATACACCATGCAGAATACCAGTAGTCTGATCCAATCTACCACAGCGTATTTTCCCTCGCTGAATAAAACCATTCATTCTTCCGGTACGTACAACGACCCCACCGCCCTGGAGCAGCAGCTGATTGAAGCATATTACGCTGCGCCCGGCCACAGTGCTGTGCTGACGGTGGGCGGGCGGCTGTATCTGGTATCGGACGCCACAAGTTTCAACAATAAAACATCCACCGCATTGGTGTGGGCGGAACTTTCCAC
>ERZ1026943.1130-NODE-1130-length-11380-cov-4.347196_pt1 | contig 11380 bp, 8 predicted proteins | sample MGYA00519461_ERZ1026943 | MGnify/ENA primary metagenome ERZ1026943 (study PRJEB26926, sample SAMN06164617) | human gut metagenome | biome: ENVO:00009003; feature: ENVO:2100002; material: ENVO:00002003 | host: Homo sapiens | place: USA | collected 2012 ...
CCTTAGGGTTACGAACGATTGCACGTCCCATAGCAACACGCTGTCTCTGACCACCGGACAGAGCCTTGGGCTTACGATCAAGCAGCGGAGTCAAATCCAGGATCTTAGCTGCTTCCTTAACCATCTTATCGATCTGATCCTTGGGAACTTTTCTCAGCTTCAGACCAAATGCCATGTTGTCATATACGGACATATGAGGATACAGAGCGTAGTTCTGGAATACCATTGCGATATCTCTGTCCTTAGGCTCTACATCGTTAACTACTCTGTCACCGATCTTCAGTTCACCGGAAGAGATATCTTCCAGACCTGCGATCATACGAAGAGTGGTGGACTTACCACATCCGGAAGGACCTACGAAAATAATGAACTCCTGATCTGCGATCTCAAGGTTGAAATCCTTAACAGCTTCAAAACCGTTAGGATATACTTTGCAGACATTCTTTAAAGATAAACTTGCCATTTGAAAATACTCCTTTCATATTTACAATGTTACTTTCTCTCATTGTGAAACGATATGTCTCGTTTGAATCTGAAATCAGTATAACGAAATTCACGAAAATGTGCCATACCACTATTTCACAAAGATTTTGAATCATATTGTATGAATTGCTTATAAACTTTTCTTTTTTTAAAAATGCTTGTCAGATTGAACAAATCTGTTTCTATTTCTTGGACATTTTCCACAAGGTGGTCTCTACTGTGTCTCTTTTTCCGGCTTTTTGTAGAACGTAAGCTGATTTTTTCCATGTCTTTTTGACACATATAACGCATTATCCGCGGATTTGTACAAATTTTCAAAGGTATTGCCGTCTCCGGGGAACACTGCTGCTCCCACGCTGGCCGTAACAGAATACTTCACATATTCTCCGACTTCAAACTGGTGAAAAAACTGTTCGATCTTCTTCCCTTCCCGTTCGATCATGGTAATATCACGGATGTCCTTGAGAAATACCATGAACTCATCGCCACCGGTACGGCCCACAATGTCCGTTGCACGGAACATGGACTGCAGGCGCACTGCCAGGTTCCGGAGCACTTCATCTCCAAAGGCATGTCCCATGGTGTCGTTGATCTTCTTGAAATTATCTACATCCAGAACGAACAATACCCCCTGCTTGTCCGGATATTGTTCCATATATTCACGGATCTTACGCTCTGTGGCCATCTTGTTGTTCAGATCAGTCAGCAGATCGGTGTCTGCCTTGTCTTCCAGGACTTTGCTGTGTTCTGAGGCCTTTATGCGTACCAGTACATTGATCACTGTGATCACAATAAGGGCTGCTGCGATCGATATGCTGATCTTGACGATCAGATCCACAATAGGACCACGGAAGGACTGTTGAATACCGGACAGATAGGATTCATCGATGCCTACCACCAGATTCCAGTCTGTGTCCGCAATGGGAAAATGACAGAGTATCTTACCTATACCGTTCTCATTGACATGCAGTATCCCCTTGTCTCCCTTCTGCTGTTGTCTGTCAAACAGTGTCCAGCTTCCAAGACTCTCCGCTACTCCTTTTAAGGAATTCCAGAAATCATTTTGTAAAATTTTCGTTCCTTCTGTCGCTCCATAGCATGCCATAATGGTTCCGTTGCGATCGACCAGAGAGAAAAATGCCTTGTCTCCGTATATGGAATTCACAAAGAAATCAGACATCTCTGCCGGCTCCATATAACTGAGCAGGTATCCGTTTACATTTCCGTAATTTGTAATAGGACATACATAAATAAAGGCTGACTTTCCGTTGATCCCGTCCGTTCTGGTAAACAGATAATGCGGTGATTCACCAAAAATACTGTCATAGTAATTCAGCTCTGTCATATCAATCTGCCGTCTGTCATTCAGAAAGCCCGTACCGTTGGTTGCGCAATATATAACCATGTATGCATCACTGGCCTTCATCAGTGTATCCAGCTTCTCATTCAGAAACGCATCACTTCTGTCCGGGCGGCTCGCCATGATCGACCCAACCGCATCCGTGATATTTTCCAAAGCTTTCAGCTTATCCTCTACCCCGGCAGCATAATAAAGTCCGATTTGTTCCGCCTGATCGTCCACAACTGTCTGTATTGCTGTGTCCATCTTATTATCAAAGTCATATATGCTCAGGACCAGTGCGGCGACTAACAATACACATGGCAGAACCCATTGGAGGAAATTTTCCCATATTTTTCTCTTCTGCATACTCTGAACACCTCTTATCTGCTGTCTTTAGAGTCTCCGCCATCAGACCCCGGCCCGGCAGGCGACCTTGCTACTTATCCTCTATCTTAATGCTTTCATCGATCTCATCATGAAATACTCTTTCATCCTCTTCCGGTGATACTTCCGGTGCCGGCTCCTGTTCTGACACAAGCTGGTCTTCCAGTTTCTGGAAAAACTTATTATACAGCATTGCGGACGCATATGCCGGCAGGGAAAAACCAAACAGGAAGATGATCGGTATCAGTCGTAAAGACACCAGATATATGATCAGCGGGAAAAATGCCATCACAAACATCACAACTGTCTTGGGCAGCTGCAGAATGCTCATAATAAAAGCATTTCTGATGGTTCCCATGATCGTATTGTCGAATTTGGCAAGTACCGGGAATACATACAATGTCGTGCAGATCACAAGCACTGCAGCAGCCATGATCAGAACCACCAGCACGCTGCTGAACTGTATTCCGGATTTGGTAATAATGTAATAATCTCCACCCAGTACTGCTGCTATCAGCAGGATCATCAGCCAGATCAGAGTAGCCTGGCGGAAATTTGTCTTAAATGATTTGAAAAAGCTTCTGGTAATATAACTTTCCTCATTGCGCACGATCTTTAGTGCCACATAATGCATGGAGGTAAATGCCGCTCCTGCAGTAATAATGGGAATACAGCAGATCAGAGTCAGAATGTTCAGCCACATCAGGTCTGCCATTTTATTGAGTACATTCATTAACGGACTGTCCAGGTCAAAAATCTTCATTTACGTCATATCCTTTTCGTTTGCTTAATTTATAAGAACTTTTCCATCGGTGTTACGCGGATCCCCGAAAAAGCTTCCTCCTCATGCACTGCATGAAATCCCAGTTTCCGATAGAAATCCACGGCATACGGAGCTGCCTTCAGCGACATATACCGTTCCCCCGCCTCTTTTTTCAGATATTCGCACATTCTTCCCATCAGACTCCGGCCAACACCTCTGTGATGATATTCTTCGTCCACGAAAAGAAGCGACAAATGATTGTAATTCCGCACAGAAGCCGCTCCGATGATCCTGGCGCCATCCAAAGCCACCATCATCTGATATCTTCCCTGCCGGAACGACTTATAGAGGTGTTCATCCGTAATGAATTCATGAAAATTACGGATTCCCTCCTCTGTATAGTCCACCGCCTCATATTTCAAAAAAGTCTTCCAGATCATATGCATGGCAGGGATCCAGTCTTTGTCCTCTGCCCATCTGATCTCATAGCCATTCACCATATCTGCCATACTGCACCGTCTCTCCGATTCAGGATCAGGGAAGCCTCTGTTCTCAGGCGATCCCAGGAATCTCCTTGCAGATCCACTGCCAGATGTCCTCCATTGCCACCTCAGCGTCGTCTTCATTCAGGAGTTCATGTCTGTCATTCTCGTATAGCTTCACGGTAATGTTCTTCACTCCGGCTCTCTTCAGAGAGTCACATGCCTTATGAACACCCTTACCGTAATCTCCCACAGGGTCTTCCGCTCCGGATATCATAAGAATCGGCAGGTTCTGGGGAACCTTTTCCAGATTCTCCTGCTTCTGCAATCTGCGGATCAGTTCAAACAGAGTCTGAAAACCGTTCACGGTAAAGGTAAATCCGCACAGTTCGTCTTCGATATAGCGGTCTACATTCTCCGTATTCCGGCTGAGCCAGTCACTGGAAGTTCTGGGAGAATCAATTCGTTTGTTATAGCCTCCGAAGGCAGCCTTATCAATAAAATGGCTGACATGCTTCGAACCACAGAACAGCTTCTGTATTCCCGCCATGGCTTTTGAGGCAAAGATCAACCCCGCCGGTTGCATTCCCGTACCTACGATGACTGCACCGCCTATTCCGCTACCGTAACGGCACAGATAATTTCTGGCAATAAAAGATCCCATGCTGTGTCCCAGAATAATATAAGGCACCTGCGGATATTGTTCTTCCGTGATCTTCTTCAGACGATGTACATCCCGGACTACTACCGTCGCAGGATCCTGCTCACAAAAGTAACCGAAAGATCCACCCTCTGAAACAGATTTTCCATGTCCCAGATGATCTTCACCGGTGACAAGGATTCCTCTCTTCGTCAGAAATTCTGCCAGATTTTCATAGCGTTCCACGTATTCTGCCATTCCGTGCACGATTTGCACGATGCCTCTTACGTTACCGTCATCGGGTGTATATCGCACTGCATGGATACGGTTCTCACCGTCCCGGGAGTCAAAGTAGAATTCTTCCTTGATCATAAGACCTCCTTGGTTGCAGAAAATCATAGGACGCATAAAACAAATGTCAATTTACAGCCATATGCTTCTGCGTCCTATTCATTATATATCATTTTATATAAAATTTTAAGTCCTATATTGCTTTTTTTGTAAAAATATAACCATTACATCCGCACTGTTCATGGTCGAACTGTTTTAGCAGATCTCTGCTCCTGCCGGCATATTTTTCTCAGGTGTTACCAAAGCGAGGTTGCCTTCAGCATCTTCTGCGCACAGGATCATGCCCTCGGACAATACTCCTGCCAGTTTCGCGGGCTTCAGGTTCACCAGTACCATAACCTTTTTACCTACCATTTCCTCGGGGCTGTAATGCGCCTTAATGCCGGAGACAATCTGACGTACCTGACTGCCGATCTTCACCTGGCTGCACAGAAGCTTCTTGGACTTAGGCACTGCCTCACAGGAGATGATCTCACCTACCTGGAACTGCATTTTTGCGAAATCGTCATATTCGATCTCTGCCTTGGGCTCGATGTCAATGGCTTCCTGCTCTGCTTTTTCGGCTTCTGCATTTGCTTCTTCCGCTTCATGCTCCGCTGCTGCCTTGATCATGGCTTCTTCCAGCTCTGCCTCTTTTTTCGCTACCTCCTTCATATCCAGACGTGCGAAGAGGATTTCGGGCTGGTCGGTTACTTTGCTGCCGCTCTCATACAGACCGAACTGCTCCAGCTGATCAAAGTCTCGCAGGGAGGTATTCAGCTGTTTTGCAATTTTATCAGCTGTCTCGGGCATATAGGGCTCTAACAGGGAAGCTCCGATGATGATGCCTTCCACCAGATTATACAGTACGGTTGCCAGGCGGTCTGCCTTGGCTTCGTCCTTCGCCAGTACCCAGGGCTCTGTCTCGTCGATATATTTGTTGCAGCGCTTGAAGATACCGAAGATCTCGGTCAGTGCATCTGCCACACGCAGTTCTTCCATCTTTGCCACAACTTTTGCATAGGTACCGGTCACGGTCTGCTTCAGATCCGCATCCACTGCCGCGTCGTTCTCGGTCAGCTGAACGTTTTTATTCTCTACCACACCGCCAAAGTATTTGTTGCTCATGGAGATGGTACGGTTCACCAGGTTGCCCAGGGTGTTGGCCAGGTCGGAATTGGTACGCTCTGCCACCAGCTCCCAGGTCAGGTTACCGTCGTTTTCAAAGGGCATTTCATGCAGTACATAGTAACGCACCGCATCCACGCCGAAATAATCTACCAGGTCATCCGCATAGACCACATTTCCTTTGGATTTACTCATCTTGCCGCCGCCCATGAGAAGCCAGGGATGTCCGAATACCTGCTTCGGCAGAGGCTCGCCCAGTGCCATCAGGAAAATAGGCCAGTAGATGGTATGGAACCGGATGATATCCTTACCGATCAGGTGCAGGTCTGCGGGCCACAGCTTCTTGTACTGCTCGGTGCTGTTGCCGTCTGCATCGTAGCCGATACCGGTGATGTAGTTGGTCAGCGCATCCAGCCATACATAGATAACATGCTTGGGATCGAAAGTCACAGGGATACCCCAGGTGAAGGAAGTACGGGATACGCACAGATCCTGTAAGCCGGGAAGCAGGAAGTTGTTCATCATCTCGTTCTTACGGGATACGGGCTGAATGAACTCGGGATGCTCATTAATGTGCTTGATCAGTCTGTCCGCATACTTGCTCATACGGAAGAAGTAAGCCTCCTCCTTGGCAGGCTTTACCACACCGCCGCAGTCCGGGCACTTGCCGTCTACCAGCTGGGACTCCGTCCAGAAAGACTCACAGGGAGTACAGTACATTCCCTCATAGGCCCCCTTGTAAATATCACCCTGATCATAGAGACGTTTGAATATCTTCTGTACCTGCTTCTCATGATCCTCATCGGTAGTACGGATGAACTTATCATAAGATATATTTAACAGATCACACAGTCCGCGGATGACACCGGCAATCTTGTCCACATGCTCCTTGGGTGTGATACCGGCTGCCTCTGCCTTCAGTTCGATCTTCTGACCGTGCTCATCGGTACCGGTCTGGAAGAAAACATCATAACCTTCTTTTCTCTTGAAACGTGCAATGCTGTCAGCCAGTACGATCTCGTAGTTATTACCGATATGGGGCTTGGCGGACGTATAGGCAATGGCCGTTGTAAGATAATATTTTCCTTTGCTTTCCATAAATCTGATTCTCCTTTTCTTAAAAATAAAAGCCCGTCTCCTGAAAGAACATGAAGTTCCTCAAGAAGACGAGCGTTATCTCGTGTTACCACTTCTCTTCGTCTGTACCTCACAGCACAGACCTCTTCGGGTCCGTAACCCTATCCGCTGTAACAGGCGGATCCTGTCGCAGCCTTGCTTCTACCGTTCCTATTCTGCTCCGGTATCCGTTCGGTGCGCCGCTCAGAAGCCATCTTCTCTATCTGTCCGTTCCATTCCTCTCAGCCTTGCGGAATGTTCTCTGTAAAACTTCTATGATAAATACTCTCTTCCTCATTGCATTTGCGTATTCTTACAGTAGCACAGGAAATCCGGACTGTCAATGCAGTTTTGTCTCATTACTGCTCATTACAGCTCCTCTTTTTCCCCCAGTATCAAAACAGAATATGCCGGAAGTGTGACCGCAGTTCCTTCGCGTTTGGCGCTCTCCTCTCCGGTATAAAGTTCTCCAAGCAGTACCAGATCCTCTGCTGCGGTGTTACCAACGGTAAGTCCGGACAGGTCCACACTTGCAGGCTCCGCAGAAGTATTGCCCAACAGTAATAAAGTACTGTCTTCATAGCTTCTTGTCAGTGCAAAGCATTGCTCGCCGGAATACTGCTCCAGATAAGTGGTGGTGCCTCTGGCAATAGCGGGATTCTGGTTCCGGATACGGATCACCTGTTTTACATAATTGTAAATGGAATCCGGATCCTCCTGCTGTTCTTCCAGACTGTCGAATTTCATCTGAAAATCTTCCATATCCGCAGGTCCCTTGCACATGCCTTCCGCTTTGTCATCCTTGCTCCAGTACATGGGAGCACGCTTATTCTCATCCTTGCCGGAGCCCTTCATTCCCAGTTCCTCCCCATAGTAGAGGAAGGCACTTCCGCCGGACAACAGATTCAGGGCATTGCCAAGCTTCGTCTGTGCTGCACTGTTCTCCCCTGCATAGTAGCCTGTGCTCCGCCCCATATCATGATTCGTGTAAAAAGGGGCATTGATGTAATCCGGATTGTATTGCGCATACATAGCCTGCTCCGCTTCCAGATTCTTTGCATAGGATGCCGCGGATGCCTTGCCGTTTACCACATTTGCGATGATTCCGGACTTGTCAGCGAAGGTAAAATCAAACATGCTGTCCACGCCGCTCGCGTAATATTGCGCATAGGTATTCTGATCTGTCCAACATTCACACACCAGATAATTCTCCGGGTCCTTGCCATGGACATAATCGGCAAACCAGCTTAAAATCTCGACATTGTCTTCCACAGAGCCGGTGACGTATTCCTTCACCGCATCCAGGCGGAACCCATCCACGCCCATATCCAGCCAGAAGTCCGCCACCTGCTCAAATTCCCGGCGCACCTCTTCATTCTGCAGATCCAGATCCGGCATGCCGTCCCAAAATCTTGCTTCATAATACCAGTCTGCCCCATTTACCTGCGCATATCCGCTCTGGGCTTCCCTTGAAAAATGGTAATAATCTATATAAGGACATTCTGAGGAGTCAGGCTCAGCTCCCTCCGGCAGATTTTTCAGATACTCCGTTGCCTGTAAAAACCATGGATGCCTACTGGAAGAATGGTTCATCGCCAGATCCAGGATCACACGGATCCCACGGTCATGGCAGGCTGTCAGCAGCTTTTGGAAATCATCCAGGGTACCGTACTGCGGATCGATATTCTCATAATCCGTCGTGTCGTATTTATGATAGGTCGTGGAGGGCATTACCGGCATGAGCCAGATGCCGTTGATCCCTAAGTCCGTATCCGTCGTATCGTCACCATCATTCAGGTAGTCCAGCTTGTCCAGGACTCCCTGCAGGTCACCGATGCCGTCACCGTCACTGTCATAGAAGGAATAAACAAAAAGCTCGTAGTAGGTGCGGTAGTTGTCGTCTATGATCTGCAGTGCCCGGGCATCCTGCGCTAACGTTACAGTACTGCCGGCGTTGTCGATATTGCTGCCCGTGCTCTGGTTCTGTTGGGCGGCAGTCCCATCCTGGGTACCCGCGGATGCACCGCCTGCTGCCTGGTCGTTTCCTCCGCAGGCAGCCAGAGATACTGTCATCCCTGCTGCAAGTATCAATGCCCATAATTTTCTGTTCCATCTGCTCATCATTTTCTTTTACTCCTCCAATCCACTTTTTTCAAACCGGAACCATTTGAAATCAAAATTACAGCCCGGTAGGAAGACAAATGTCACCTTCTGTTCTCCCGTCACTTTCTGTATCGGGAATCGCATCTCACGATATTCCCCGCTATGCGGGAAGGGTAGTACCTGCGTCTCCCCATTACTGAATCGCAACTGTATCGTATTGTGCTGCAGAGGTGTCCTTCCGCATATGACGATACTGTCAGAAACATCTGTTCCAAAGTCCATATCACTGAACTCAAGGGAAACATTGTTACCGATCTGTTCAATGGCATCTTCGGTTCTCACAAAGCTGTCTCCATAAGTAACGCCGTCTGTGAGGGCAGACAGTCTCGCATAAGCTTTCTCCTGTTTGGTAAAATGAAACTCCTTCAGGAAAAATTTATCTTCCGACACAATTGTCAAATTTACCACGCCTTTCAGTCTCCGGGACAGTGTAAATGTCTCCGGTTGGAAGACCTCCCAGATGCCGGGCTTCTGATAGGTGACTTCTCCGACAAGTTCTCCCGTCTCTCCGAATCCGGATGCATTCTCCCTGGGTTCTCCCTCCCAGATTTGAATTCTGTGAGGGTCATTATCATTCGCAAAAATAGCCAGCGTGATCTCATCACTTCCGAATTCGCCGAAATCCATGGATCTATAGACCAGACCGGTAGGCTGTGCTTTATCCGTTCCGGCACTGTTCTCCACACCGCGGCTCACATCCCCGCCAAAGCTTGTGTCATAGGAAATAGCAGTAACCGGTTCATAAGGTGACCGAAACGCCTGTCCCATTCCCTCCACCTGAAACTCCAGCTGTGAGATCATTTTCACAGAAGGGGTACCGTTGCGGGACATACATCTCACCTGGAAGCTTCCGTCACTGATGCCTGTGATACGGATGCCTTCACCGTCCGGAAGCTCTTCCAGCTTTGCGATCGAGCTGGGAATACCTGTGGCATCCGTAATGCTCCACAGAAGCTTACGGTCAGTGGCTTCCATAGGATAAATACAGGTATGCAGCAGTACAGAAGGGTTTTCCGGTGTCAGCGTCGTTGCGGCTGCGCTCAGTTCCAACTTGCGTACCGGCACGAATCCGGGTTCCACAAAGGCAGGCGGATATTCTCTGTTTTCTTCCGTTGCACAGATACCGGGACGGATCGGTGCTTCGATAGCATAAAGCGTCACTGTCGCCGTGCGGTGCCCGGCAGCTGCCGTATTATCCGGAGTCTCGACTACTGCTGCGGCCGTTCCGATGACGGTTTCATCGGTCATGCTCGCCGTGGCTGTCCATGCGTCCTCCACGGTCACACGAATCTCTCCGGGGATCGTTTTCGCAGCGATCATAGCCAGAAGCTTCCCCTGGAACAGCTTGCGGACAGTTCCCTTGTAGGCATCGTAATCGGTACTGTCACCGTTGTCCAAACCTACGAGACGTCCGGCGCCTTCCACGGTCACTCTCACATAATCGGAAGCATTTTCCACGGGATGTCCGTCCTTATCTTCTGCCGCGATCTCCAGGAAGATCATATCTTCGCCGTCGGCACACAAAGTAGTTTTGTTTGCTTTTAATACATAATGATCGGTGTTGCCAAAGGAATGTCTCTCCTGTCTGGCAATCTCTCTGCCGGTCTCATCGTAAGCCACAGCGCAGATACTACCTGGCACATAAGGTACTTTCCAGGAAGGCTGCAACACCGTTCCCTTTTCATGATTGATCTGCCGCCTTCCCTGTGATACGCCGTTTACGAACAGTTCCACCTCCGGAGCATTGCTGGTGATCCGCACATCCACCTGCTGTCCCGGATTGAAGTCCCAATAAGGGTAGACATGAATCATAGGATCTTTTTTCACATCTGTCCACTCTGCGCGGAAGAGATAGTAGGAATCCTTCGGAAATCCCGCTGTATCCATCTGCCCGAAATAGCTGTTTTTCGTCTGATAAGGTGTCGGTTCACCGATGTAGTCAATAGCTGTCCAGATGAACTGTCCACAGGAATAGGGGGTATCTCTGTCCATAATGATACAGTATTCCGTATTTTTGGCTGCCCAGCTGGTAGTACTGTTGCCCAGAGCGGAGCACTGTTCGTCTGCTTCGATCAGTGTCGCCCGATCCAGCGGGAAATGATAGATGCCGCGGCTCTGTACGACAGAAGAAGTCTCACTTCCATAAATAATCCAGTCCGGATACTTTTTATGGTGCTCTTCATAATATTTTTCCGCGTAATTATATCCCGCCAGCTTCACGATATCTGCACATTTCTGTGCGTTTTCCCAGGGCATATAGTTCGAACCGATGGTCACAGGTGCCACATTACGGTAGTCCCACTTTCTGACCGCGGCAATGAGGCTTCCGGTGATCTCCTGTCCGTGGGCATCCGCATGGGTGTCTGGGATCTCGTTACCGATGCTCCACATAATAATGCAAGGGTGATTGCGATCCCTACGGATCCAGCTGCGGACATCCTTTTCCATCCAATCCTTGAAAAATCTGGCGTAATCATATGGATTCTTGGCCATCTCCCACACTGTCTCTTATACACATCTCCGAGCCCACGAGACTCCTGAGCATCTCG